>AOMP01000013.1_pt1 | contig 18924 bp, 10 predicted proteins | sample 537838 | NCBI WGS metagenome assembly AOMP01 (sample SAMN02954329, study PRJNA184676) | mine drainage metagenome | biome: terrestrial; feature: Kristineberg Mine; material: mine stream; isolation source: low temperature acidic, metal-polluted mine stream | place: Sweden: Kristineberg Mine
GTATTGGCAAACATCTTCTTCTCAATGACCACGCGCAGCTTCTCATAACTGGTCCAGGCCGGGCTGACGCCGTCGTTGGATGCCTGGACCCGCAATACGAAGTTCACCACCTCGTTGCGGAAGTCCTTGGGGTTGGCGATACCCGCCGGTTTCTCGATCTTTTCCAGCTCTTCGTTGAGCAGGCCGCGGTCCATGAGCTGCCCGGTATCGGGGTCACGGAACTCCGTATCCTGTAGCCAGAAATCGGCATACTGGATGTAGCGGTCAAAGAGATTTTGACCGTAATCGCCGTAACTCTCCAGATAGGCCTTCTGGATTTCCAGGCCGAGGAACTCAGCATAACGGGGGGCCAGCTCAGTCTTCAGGAAGGCGAGATAGCGGGACTCCAGTTCTGCCGGGAACTGCTCGGCACGAACCTGTGTTTCCAGGACGTGCAGGAGATGTACCGGGTTGGCCGCCACCTCCTCGCTGTCGAAGTTGAAGGTGCGCGACAATATTTTATAGGCGAAACGGGTGGAGATGCCATCCATGCCCTCGTCCACACCGGCTGCATCGCGGTATTCCTGCAGACTTTTGGCCTTGGGGTCCTTATCTTTGAGGGATTTGCCGTCGTAGACCTCCATCTTCGACCACAAGCTGCTGTTGCCCGGTTCCTTGAGGCGGCTGAGGACGGAGAAGCGGGCCAGCATGTCCATGGTATCGGGGGCGCAGGGGGCGGCGTGGAGGGCACTGCTTTCGAGGAGCTTGTGGTATATTTGCGTCTCTTCCGTGACGCGCAGGCAATAGGGCACCTTGACGATGTAGACACGGTCGAGAAAAGCCTCGTTGCGCTTGTTATTGCGGAAGGCGGACCATTCCGATTCATTGCTGTGGGCCAGGATGATGCCCTGGAAGGGCATGGCACCGAAGCCTTCGGTACCATTGTAGGTGCCCTCTTGAGTTGCCGTCAGCAAGGGGTGGAGCATCTTGATGGGTGCCTTGAACATCTCGACAAACTCCAGCACACCCTGAGTGGCGACGTTGAGGCCGCCCGCATAGGAATAGGCGTCGGGATCGTCCTGGGAGAAGTCTTCCAGCTTGCGGATGTCTACCTTGCCGACGAGGCTGGAGATGTCCTGATTGTTTTCGTCGCCCGGCTCCACCTTGGTGATGCCGATCTGGTGCAACTGGGACGGCATCAGACGGTGGACGGTGAATTTGCGGATGTCACCGCCAAGCTCGCGCAGCCGTTTGGCCGCCCAGGGGGACATCACGCCATTGAGGGCGCGGCGGGGGATGCCGAAGCGATCCTCCAGTACCGGACCATCTTCATCCCGATCGAAGAGTCCCAGCGGCGACTCGAAGAGCGGCGACACCTTGCCATGGGCGGCAAGGCAGTAGATGGGGTATTGCTCCATCAGACTCTTCAGGCGTTCCGCCAGCGAAGACTTGGCCGCTCCCACCGGGCCGAGCAGATAGAGAATCTGCTTGCGTTCTTCCAGGCCCTGCGCCGCGTGCCGGAAATAGGCGACCAGGTTTTCTACGACATCTTCAATACCATAGAAGTCCTTGAAGGCGGGGTAGGTGAGCAGTTTACGGTTCATGAAAATACGTGACAGTCGGGGATCGGCCTGGGTGTTCAGCACCTGCGGCTCGCCGATGGCTGCCAGCATCCGCTCGGCGGCGGTGGCATAAGCCATGGGCTCACGCGCGCAGAGATCGAGATAGGCATCTATAGAGAGGACAACTTCCTGTTGCTGCAGAAAGCGCTCCTGGTAACGGTCGAATAACGCCATTTGCCACTCCTTGCGGCACTGCCGCGTTCACGTTGTTTAGACCCATTATAGGTCATGGGGTTCGCTGGTTGCGTAGCCCGCAAGTGCGCTATGAAATAAGCATTTCCCGTGCCAGTCCGGCATGCGCAGCATCGACCGCCGGGCATTTTACGGTGAATGGGCGGGCTGAGCTGGCCGCAAACGTCGTGCGCCAGGATGGCGCACCCGCTGCACAAGTATGGTGCAGAACCCTGGGCGGCGCCAGTGCAGTGAAGGCGCCTTACCCCTCTGCTTTGACGGGTAGGTGCGGGGCTGACGCTGTTTGGTAATAGACTGTTTTTGCGGAATGTATAGAAAAAAGCGGTTTGTGGACAAAAAAAAGGGCGGTAGGACCGCCCTGGAAGCCACTTGAGGAGGAGTGATCACATGACCATGATCAATGTTGATAAAGCAGGAAGTGTGCCAGCTTCTCGATGCGCTGCTGCGCTGTCGTATGGATATCTTTAAAAAGGCGCACTTCGGCTCGACGTGGCACACCCTTTGCTCTGTTAGTGGGCGCCCATTCCCGGCCTTCGACCCGACAGGTGACCACCGATGAATCGCTTCGAGCATTTTCGTGAAGTGCGCAAAGACCTTTCGGTTTTACTTGGTGGAGTAGTCGATGCAGTAGCCAGTCCGCTGCTGTTGCAGCAGGACCGTGAGGCACAACGCCAAAAACTAGCCTGCCTCATTGCCCGGCATCCTTTCCTGGACCTTTGCTATCTACTTGATGCGGAAGGGCTACAGATTGGTGATAACGTTGCTGCCTCCCGCCGACATAATACGCAGGGTGGGGAAGGCGTGGACCGCAGTCACCGGCCGTATTACCGGCTGACGCTGGAGGCGAATAGCCCGATACTCACCGAGCCTTATCTTTCTTCTGCCAATGGCCATATTTGTGTGACTGCCGCCGCTCCGATTCGTGATGAAAGTGGCAAACTGCTGGGTATGGTGGTAGTGGACAGTGAGTTCGATCGTGCCCTTGCCCTGCTCGAAGAGGACGATATTCGCCGCGGTTTTGAACCCTATTTTAAGTTTTTTTACATTTTGTTTTCATTGGGATTGCTGGCGGTGAGCATGGCTTTGGGGTTGCACGCGGTGCTATCGCTGGGGCCGGTATGGTCGTCAGCAGCTTCTCCGGGAGACTTTGCTGCCCCTTTTCAGGCAACCATTCTCTTTACATTGGCGTTGGCGGTATTCGATCTAGCGAAGACCATTTTTGAAGAGGAGGTGCTGCTGCGCAAAGATATTCGTCGCCACAGCACTACCCGGCGCACCCTGACCCGTTTTATCGCCGCCATATTGATTGCGGTGTCTATTGAAGGGTTGATGCTGGTTTTCAAATTCGCCCTGGATGCCCCGCAACATTTGTGGTTGGCGGTGGTGTTGCTGCTTGCTGCCGCCGCACTGATGGTCGCACTGGGTGTCTATGTGTATCTCGGCGCGCGGGCAGAAGTTCTGCTCTTACAGCACAAGGATCAGCGCCAGGAAGAAAGCTGAGGCGCTTTCCCGCGTGGAGGGTGCCGTCCCCTCAGGTTGGTGCAGCGGGGCGGGCTAGGCGCAGATCCAGGGTGTGGGGATAGTCTGGCTGGTCGTCCGCATAGGACGGTAGCCAGGGGTGTTCACCGCTGCCAGTGGGCACGAAGAAGCCTTCACTGGGACCCTGCAGGACCGCATCCGGCCGTGCTCCCTGACTGTGCCCGGTGGTGGTGAAGCGGCTCTGCCGCCGTGCCTCTGCTTCCCAGGCGTTGACCGGAAAGGCTTCTGAATTGCGGCCACCGGGATGCATGACATGGTAGGTGCAGCCGCCTATGCTACGCCCGTTCCAGGTGTCGATCAGATCAAAAGTCAGCGGTGTATGCACCGGAATGGTCGGGTGCAGTGCGGACGGTGGCTGCCAAGCACGATAACGTACTCCGGCAACGTGTTCGTCATGGGCACGGGTAGCGCGTAGCGGCACCCGCCGTCCGTTGCAGGCGATCACATGGCGTCCCGGGGTCATGCCGGTCACGCGCACCTGCAGCCGTTCGACGGAGGAATCCACATAACGCGCCATGCCCGTGCCGGTCACTTCTTCGCCGAGAACATGCCAGGGTTCGATGGCCGCGCGCAGCTCAATGTCGATCTCGCCGACCCGGACATGGCCATGCTGCGGAAAGCGGAATTCTGAGAAGGGCGTCAGCCATTCGAGAGCGAAAGGAATACCGTGCTCCTGCAGATCGGCGCACACGTCGCGGAGATCTTCCCAGACGTAGTGGGGCAGCATGAAGCGGTCATGCAGGGTGGTGCCCCAGCGTACCAGTTCGTGGCGATAAGGGGCTTCCCAGAACCGCAGCAGGAGGCTCCGCACCAGCAGTTGCTGTACCAGGCTCATGCGGGCGTGGGGCGGCATCTCGAAGGCACGTAGCTCCACCAGCCCCTGCCGACCGGCCGCCCCGGTCGGCGCATAGAGCTTGTCGATGCAAATTTCGGCGCGGTGGGTATTGCCGGTAATGTCCACCAGCAAATTGCGGAAGAGACGGTCCACCAGCCACGGCTGTGGCACGGTACCGGGTGGCACCTGAGCAAAAGCGATCTCCAGTTCGTAAAGGGCCTCATGGCGCGCCTCATCCACCCGTGGTGATTGACTGGTGGGGCCGACAAACATGCCGCTAAAAAAATAAGACAGGGCCGGATGGTGCTGCCAGTAGGTGATCAGGCTCTGCAGTAGATCGGGGCGGCGCAAAAAGGGGCTGTCGCCCGGGGTGGCGCCGCCGAGCGTCATGTGATTGCCACCGCCGGTGCCGGTGTGGCGCCCATCAAGCATGAATTTTTCAGCGGTCAGTCGGCAGGCGTGGGCGTCCTCGTAGATGGCTGTAGTCTTTGCCACCATCTCCGGCCAGTGCGTGGAAGGATGGATATTGACCTCGATGACTCCGGGGTCGGGGGTGACGAGCAACTTCTCCACCCGTGGATCGTTGGGCGGCGCATAGCCCTCAATGACCACCGGCATATTGAGTTCGGCGGCGCTGTGTTCGATCGCGCTGAGCAGGTACAAATAGTGTTCCATGACCTGCAAGGGTGGGAAGAAGCAGTACAGGCAGCCTTTGCGGATTTCCAGGGTGACTGCGGTATGGGGTATCTCCTCCCAGAGTTGCCGGTCCGCCGTGGGCGATGGCGGTGCTTCGGGGACATGGCTGTTGCGCGCGGCGATCTCGCCGTGGATATCCGGTAATGGTGGCAGCGGCGCGAAGGGGTCACTCTCCGGCTGCCATTTTTTATGGGCTTCGACGACCCAAGGCAGGCTATCGAGGGGCAGGCGCATACCCAGCGGCGAGTCGCCAGGCAGCAAAACCAGCCGTCCGCCGCGGAAACTCCAGGGCGCCGAGTACCAGCGCTGCTGGCGCCATTCCCAGGCGAGGGGGAGCACCCAGCCCACCGGGTGGTCGAGTCCGGCCTGCAATTTGCCGATCAGCGCCTGGCGTTCCAGCGGATCATCTAGGCGATGAGTGCTGAGATCAATATTAACCGGGGTGCGGCCTTCCTGATGCAGGATATGCCAGGCATCTTCGTAGGCGGGCAGCAGGCGGTTGCTGTCGATTTGCAGGTGGCTGGTCAGGGCGCAGGCGAAGTTGTGGACAGCATCCGCTGGCCAGCCGTAGTCGTGCAGTGGATCGGCAAGCAGCCGAGGTTCGTGCCACAAGGGAATGCCATCCTTGCGCCAGTAGAGGCCGAGTGCCCAGCGCGGCAGAGGCTCACCGGGGTACCATTTGCCTTCACCGGTGTGCCGCAGTGCGCCCGGCGCAAAATGTTGACCAAGACGGCGCACCAGCCGTTCAGCGTGTTTCCGCTTCTCCGTGCCGAGGGCTTCCTGATTCCACTCGGGGTCATCCACCCCTTCAGTGGCTACGAAGGTGGGCTCGCCGCCCATGGTGAGGCGCATATCAGCGGTCTGCAGGCGGATATCTATCGCATTGCCCAAGACCATCACCTGTTCCCATTGCGTGTCGGTGTAGGGCTTGGTGACGCGCGGTGTCTCCGGCAGGCGGGTGACGGAGTTGGTGAAGTGAAACTCCACCGCGCAGGCGTCGGTGGCGCCAGTGATGGGGGCGGCACTTTCATAATGGGGGGTGCAGGCCAGCGGGATGTGTCCCTCGCTGGCAAACAGTCCGGAGGTGGGATCGAGACCAATCCAGCCGGCACCGGGGATGTAGACCTCCACCCAGGCGTGGAGATCAGTAAAGTCACTGGTGGGGCCAGCCGGTCCATCCAGTGGGGCCTGGTCGGCCACCAGTTGCACCAGATAGCCGGACACGAAGCGGGCGGCGAGACCCATGTGGCGGAGCACCTGCACCAGCAGCCAGGCGGTGTCGCGACAGGAGCCGCTGGCTTTTTGCAGGGTTTCTTCCGGGGTTTGTACCCCGACCTCCATGCGCAGGGTATAGCCGATGTGCCCCTGGAGTTGCTGGTTAACGGCAACGAGGAAATCCACGGTCCGCTGACGACGGCGCGTGATGTCGAGCAGAAAACGCTGCATTAACGGGCCTGCCTCCTCCCGCTCCAGGTAGGGTGCCAGTTCTTTGCGGAGGGTGGGATCGTAATGGAAGGGCCAGTGTTCTGCCGCAGGTTCTATAAAAAAATCAAATGGATCTATCACTGTCAGGTCGGCGATGACCTCCACATCCACCTTAAGCGACTTTGCGCGTTCCGGGAAAACGAGGCGCCCCTGATAATTGCCGAAAGGGTCCTGTTGCCAGTTGAGGAAGTGCCTGGCCGGTTCGACCTTGAGCGAGTAGGCCAGGATCGGCGTGCGACAATGTGGTGCCGGGCGCAGGCGCAGCACATGAGGGTGGATCTGCACCAGGCGATCAAAGTCATACCTGGTCTGATGGCGCAGAACAACATGGATACCCATGATGATTTCCTCTGAAGGTTGAAGTGGGTGCCGTGTTTTCCGTCAGGCTTGTACGGCGCTCAAATGCAGTCCCTGAGGCATGCCATCAAAGCCCGAAGCATCCCGGGCGAAGTAGGTGCCTTGAATGGTGCGGTGGACCATGGCCAGATCTTTCTGCGCCTGATCGAGGTATTCGTGCAGCAGGTCCGGGCGCAGGTTGGCGAGCTTCAGGGCATCCAGGCGCCGCCGTGCCCGGCGCACTGCCTCGGAAGGAATGCCCGCGTTGGGCAGGTGGGCCAGCGCCACCTCCATCTCGCCCATGCAATATTTCATGCTGCGTGGAAACTTGCCGTCCTTGAGCAAATAGTCTACCACCTGATTGCTGCGCACCTGCACGGAAACGTGGCGGCGGTACATCTCAAAGGCGCTCATGGCCCGCAGTACGCCCAGCCAGAGGCTGGCTCCAGTCGTTTTCTGCAGGCCGTGATCCTGAGGCAGGATCACGGCGCTGGTCACGTCAACAATGCGCGTGGTCATGTCGGCGCGCTCCATGTTGCGGCCCAGCTTGATGAACTGGTACACATTGTCCTGGCTCATGCTGCTGATGAGCAGGCCCACCAGGGCATGGCGTCGGGAAATGACCTCGCTGAGAAAGGCATAACGTGCATGACGGCTGTCCGAGCTGATGCCGGCATATTCACGCACGAAGAGGAAGAGAGTGTTCAGGCGCTCCCAGAACTCGGCGGGGAGCAGATCGCGGAAGGTGCGGCAGTTTTCCCGGGCCTGGTGGATGGCGGCCATCACCGAGTTGGGGTTGCGCTCGTCGGCAATGAGAAATCGCATGATGCGGTCTTCCTCCGGCGTACCGTAACGTTCTGTATAGAGTTCGGCATCGCCCGTCACCTGCAAGAGGATGTCCCAGCCGAACTCGGCGCCCTGGGGCAGATCGAGCAGCAGCAGTGTGGTGGCATTGATCAGCCGGGCCATGTCTTCGGTCCGCTCCAGATAGCGGGCCATCCAGTATAGGTTTTCGGCTACCCGTGAAAGCATGGAGCCTCCTTATCGACAATCCAGGTGTCTTTGCTGCCACCGCCCTGGGAGCTGTTCACCACCAGCGACCCGGGTTGCATGGCCACCCGGGTCAGGCCGCCGGTGGTCACGTACATTTTATCGGCCTGCAGAATAAACGGGCGCAGGTCCAGGTGACGGGGTTCCAGGTGATCGTCCACCAAAGTCGGTGCAGTGGAAAGATTCAGCGTGGGTTGGGCGATATAATTGCGCGGGTTGGCGATGATCAGTTCGGCGAAGCGTGCCCGCTCTTCCGGCAGAGCGTGTGGTCCGATCAACATGCCGTAACCACCCGACTCGTTGGCCGGTTTGACCACCAGTTCGTCCAGGTGATTCAGTACGTAATCGCGGTCCGCGTCGCGCATGCACAGGTAGGTTGGTACGTTGGGCAGGATTGGGTCGGCATCCAGATAATAGCGGATGATCTCGGGCACGAAGGCGTACACCACTTTGTCATCGGCGACGCCGGCACCGGGGGCATTGGCGATGGCTACCATGCCGCGTCGCCAGGCGCGCAGCAGCCCGGGAATGCCGAGGGTGGAGTCAGGGAGAAAGACTTCGGGATCGAGATAATCGTCGTCGATGCGCCGGTAGATTACATCCACCCGCTGTGGCCCGGAGATTGTCTTGAGATAAACGACATCGTCGTGGCCGACAAAAAAGTCCGCACCTTCCGCCAGATAGGCCCCCATCTGCTGTGCCAGATAACTATGCTCGAAGTAGGCCGAGTTATAGATGCCGGGGGTGAGCACCGCAATGACGGGTCGCTCCTCCTCGCGCGGGGACAGGGCCGCGAGCGTTTCGTAGAGCCGGTTTGGGTAGTCGTCCACCGGCAGGATGGTGGCGGACTTGAAGAGCTCTGGAAAGAGCCGCTTCATGATTTGCCGGTTCTCCAGCATGTAAGAGACGCCAGAGGGAACCCGTAGATTGTCCTCTAACACATAGATCGTGCCGTCGGCATCACGCACCAGGTCGCTGCCGCAGATGTGCGCCCAGACCCCCAAAGGCGGGTGCACGCCCCGACAGGCGTCCCGGAAATTGTGGGAGCTGGCCAGTATCTCAGCGGGGAAAATACCGTCGGCGACAATACGTTGCTCGTTATACAGGTCGTCGATAAAGAGGTTGATGGCTTGCAAGCGTTGTTTGAGCCCCTCTTCAATGCGTGTCCATTCCCGTCGTGACATGATGCGGGGAATAATGTCGAAGGGCCAGGCGCGGTCGATATTGCCAGCCTCGCTGTACACGGTGAAGGTAATGCCCATGGCGAGGATCGCTGCATCTGCGGCTTGTCGACGGGCGAGCAGTTCGCTGCTGTCCAGGGTGCTGAGGTAGTCAAACAGCGGGGCTGCGACCAGACGCGGAATGCCACCTTCGCCCACCAGTTCATCATAGGCATTCTGCTGCTGATAATGCTTGCTCAGCCAATCCATAAGCCCTTTCTCCTCTGCGCGTGCATCACGCTCCTGGTATGGCGGTGAGGCGACGTCCTTGTCCGTATACCGGATCAGAGCGCGCTATAGTTATTGGAAGGATTAAGCAATACTTGCGCCAACTACTGGTCGGGTGGTCTCCGGTTTTTCCTGATCTCGGTGACAACGCTATTCTGATTGGTGAGCCTGGCCATCGTATCAAACCGTACTTGAGCAGGGAAGCACGGTTGCACCATAACGGTGCGTATTATTCATATTTGGTGCATAGGACATTTCTCCATATTTGCCCGCATTCCCGGAGCTTAGGTCAGTGGGGTGCCGGAAGTCTCCCAAGCAAAGCGCGGCAGATCATCCAGTGCTTTTAGTAATCCCTGACTCCAGCGCTCGCCGATGCTCCGGTAGAAAGGGTCATCCTCGGACAATGTCAGGTAACGCCCTGACTGCAGGCTGTCGGTGCGATAAATGAGCAATTCCACCGGCGGGCCCACAGTGACGTTACTACGCATGGTAGAGTTCATGGACACCAGCGCACAGCGTGCCGCCGCCTCTAGCGAGAGGTCGGGACTGATGACACGGTCCAGAATCGGTTTGCCATATTTGATTTCGCCGATTTGCAGGAATGGGTGATCTGACGACTCATGGATGTAGTTGCCCTGCGGGTAAATCATATAGGTCGCCGGAGTATCTCCGTTGATCTGGCCGCCCAGGATGAAGGTTGCCTCAAAATTGGTGTTGGCGGTGTCGCGGTTGGCCTGGTTACGCTGCACCCCGGCATTGATGAGACCGACATAGTCCGCGGCCTCCGCCATGCTGGTCAGATTGAGCAGATGGGTTTCGGCGTCCTGGTCGATATCTTGCTGCATCCGCTTGACCACCCCCTGAGCGGTCGCCAGATTGCCCGCTGAAAGCAGGCAGAGAAAGCGGTCCCCGGGCCAGCAGAAACTGTGCATTTTAGAGTAGATGCTGACGTTATCGGCACCCGCGTTGGTGCGCGAGTCGGAGCAGAAAATCAGCCCCTCTGCGACATGAGCGGTGAGGCAATAGGTCATGGAGTGTTCCTGTGAGCCCGGCGGCATGAATTTTATGATACTCGCTGAAAATGAGGCCGTTGGGAAGCGTGGACCGCGTCTGCCTCCCGGCGGCGCTAGGCAACCCGTCAAAAGCGCACTATTATGGTGCAACAGCTTGGTTGCACGATCGACCTTTGCACGGTGATCGCGGGTCCGGTTTTTCGGTGAGGCGTTAAGCAGTGCCGGGTGGTATGTCGGTGTGAAGGGTGTCGCATTCCTAATGCGTTGGTGCGCTTTTTGCTTGACTGAGCTTAGAGCCTATTTGGTGAGTTACAAAATCGGAGCTTGCATGGTGCGCCGCAAAAAAATAACCACTCTGCCCACAGAGAATATGGTGCTGGATGCTCTGGAATCAGCGGTACTGGTTCTGGGGAGTGATTACCATATCCGATATATGAATCCTGCCGCTGAAAATCTGCTGTGCATCAGCCAGCATCAGGCGCTGGGACAGGCCTTGTCGGCATTTTGCAGCATTGTCGGTGATGAGTGCTTCGCCACATTTTTTGCGGATGTCGCCACGGCGAACATGGCCATACTGCGCAGGGCTTTGTCTTTGGTGTTGAGTGAGGGCGGTCGTGCAGTAGTGGATTTGGTGGTGAGTCCCGCGCCAACCGGTGGCCTCATTCTGGAAATGCGGCCGATGGAGCTGCTGGCACGTCATGCCGAGGAGGAAATGCAGGATCGTATCTACGGCGTCGCCCAGGAGATGTTGCGTGGTCTCGCCCACGAAATCAAAAATCCCCTTGGCGGCTTGCGCGGCGCCGCGCAGCTTCTGGAGCGTGAACTGCAGCGCCCGGAACTGAAGGATTACACCCGGGTCATCCTCCATGAGGTGGACCGCCTGCATCATCTGGTGGATCGCCTGCAAGGATCCCGCAGCCGCCCGGTTTTAGCCGATGTGAATATCCATCAGGTGCTTGAACATGTGCGTCGTCTGTTGAATGCGGAATTGCCTACTGGCATTGCCGTGCGTTTCGACTACGACCCCTCTATTCCCGACATTTTGGCTGATCAGGAGCAACTGGTGCAGGTTTTTCTGAACTTGCTGCGCAACGCCCAGCAGGCGCTGGATCGCCACGGTACGATCCTGATTCGCACCCGGGTCGAGCGCTACGTCACTCTCTTGCATCACAAGTTCCGCCTGGCGCTCCGTGTGGATGTGGTCGATAGCGGCCCGGGAATCCCCCCAGACCTGCTGCCGCGGATCTTTTTGCCGCTGGTCACCAGTCGTGCCGAGGGCATGGGGATGGGGCTTGCTATCGCGCAGGGATTGGTGCGCGGGCACGGCGGAGTGGTTCATTGCCACTCGCAACCGGGGGAAACGGTGTTTTCCGTTTCCCTGCCCTTGTTACCGCACCGGGAGGCATCCGCATGACAGAGGTCTGGATTATTGATGATGATCCTTCCATTCGCTGGGTATTAGAAAAAGCGCTGGCCCAGGCCGATATCCCGGTGCGCAGTTTTGCCGAGGCCGACGGCGCTCTGCGGGCACTGGGGCGCGAGCAACCAGAGGCCATCGTTACCGATCTGCGCATGCCCGGCCTGGACGGGCTGGCTTTCCTGCGTGAGGTGCAATCGCGTTGGCCGAAGCTGCCGGTAATTGTGATGACAGCGCACTCCGATCTCGATAATGCCGTCGCCGCTTTTCAGAGCGGGGCCTTTGAATATCTGCCCAAACCTTTTGACATGGACGAGGCGGTGGCCTTGGTGCGGCGCGCTCTTGGCCGTCAGACAGAGCCGCACGCTGCAGGTGTTGAGGAGAGTGATCCGGCGGAAATGATTGGCGAGGCCCCCGCCATGCAGGAGGTGTTTCGTGCCATTGGTCGTCTGTCGCGTTCACAGATCAACGTGCTTATTACCGGCGAGTCGGGGGCAGGCAAGGAACTGGTGGCCAGTGCTCTGCATAGACACAGTCCCCGCGCGCGCGGACCGTTCATCGCCATCAACACGGCGGCCATTCCCGCCGAGTTGCTGGAATCGGAACTTTTCGGCCATGAAAAGGGCGCTTTTACCGGGGCGGTGCAGACCCGGCAGGGTCGCTTTGAGCAGGCCTCCGGGGGCACCCTCTTTCTCGATGAAATTGGCGATATGCCCGCCGCGCTGCAAACGCGTCTGCTGCGGGTGCTTTCCGACGGTACCTTCTACCGGGTTGGTGGCCATGCGCCCCAACGTGCGGATGTCCGCGTTCTTGCCGCAACCCACCAGAATCTTGAAGCCAAGGTGCGCGACGGTAGCTTTCGGGAAGATCTCTACCACCGCCTCAATGTCATCCACATCCATCTCCCACCCATGCGGGAGCGGCGTGAAGACATCCCGCGTCTGGCCCGCCACTTTCTCCGGCGCAGTGCGGAGCAATTGGATGTCGAGCGTAAGGTGTTGAGTCCGGCGGCGGAGGCCGCCTTCATGAATTGGCGCTGGCCGGGTAATGTTCGCCAATTGGAAAATGTCTGTCGTTGGATTACCGTGATGGCACCCACCAGCGAGGTCCAGGTGACGGATTTGCCGCCGGAAATGGCGGCACCGCCGCCGCCTGCCGTGCCGCTGCTGGATTCGAACGCCCAGGACTGGCGCCTGCTGCTGGGGGCCGTGGTGCGGCAGTGTCTCGCCGGTGGCGAAGAGGCCTTGCTGGACAAGATTCAGCCACAGTTCGAGCGCTGTTTGCTGGAAGCGGCCCTGCAACATACCCGTGGCCATAAGCAGGACGCCGCGCACAAGCTCGGGTGGGGGCGTAATACGCTTACCCGCAAGCTCAAAGAACTGGGCATGGAAGATGCGTTTGGCAGCGGCCCTGGCGAATCCCAGGCTTTCGACTAAAAGCCCTTGTGTGCTGGTATTTAAGAGGTATGCTTGGTCGAGCTTGAGGTGTCTATGCAAGGTGTAATGTTACTGTTGGAAATCGTTGTTGTCATGCTGCTGCTGGCGGAAGTTTTCATCCGCTTGCGGGCACGGCGCCGACGCTTACAGAATAAAAGCAGCGCGCCAGTCTCCTCAGCAGCGTGTTTGGCACCGGACGCGGACGCGCCGCAGATTCGATCGGAACTGTTCAGTGTGGAAATTGTTGCTTCATCCGTAACGACTACCGGCGGCGCTGAACAGCAAGCGCTCAGCATTGACGACCTTCTCAATGAAGCCGTTATTTATATGGAATATGGGCACTATGCCCAGGCGGCTACGGTTTTGCGCTGGTACGTAGACCTTAACCCGCATGAGACCAAGGCGATCAACAGGCTTCTGGACGCCTACCTGGCGATGGCCGACATCGATAGTTATGCCGAACTGCTTGAAGCGCTGGGAGAGAAGCCAGGCGCGGCGCCCATGAATGAGGCGTGGTGGAAAGAACGCGTGGATACCGGGTTGGCGCAGGATCCGGGCAATCTCGAACTGCTGGTGCTGGCCGAGAAGGTGGGAATGGCGGTGCCGGTACCGCAAGCGCAGGTGCAGGCCTCAGAAACGGCCATGACTGCAGAGATGGCGCTGGCGCTGGTGTCTCGTAACGCTGATCCTGCCTACGGTATGGCGGTATTGCAGCGGGCCATTGCACATGAGCCGCAACGCCTGCCTCTTTATGCCGAACTTTTGCGTATTACCCACCAGCAACGCCGCATTGAGGACTATCTCAACGCATTGATCCTGCTCTTTCTCGCGGTGAGGGTCGGTGGTAAAACTTTGCGCGAGCGTATGCTGCGGGCCGGTGTCGATCTGGGGCCACACCCTTTGTGGAGCGTGCTGGCGCAGTGGAACGGTGACCCGGAGGTTTTGCGGCGGTTGGCCCAATCACGCCATCTGGAGATTCCTGCCGGATTGTCCGGCGCTGCCACAGACCGCTAACAACTGCGCTTGACAAGTTTATGCCGTGCTAACGACAATCGCCTGCGGCCGCAAGCTTGGCACCTTCCGGTGTGGAGCAGGTGCTGATGCAGGCAGACAGGGAGCAGTAGGGCATGGATTTGGAGGAAGTCAACCGCCTCGTGCGGTCCGATATGGCGGCGGTGAACAGCGTCATCCAAGAGCAATTGCGTTCCGGGGTGCCGACTATTCCGGCCATGGGTACTTACCTGATCAATGCCGGTGGCAAAAGGCTGCGGCCCATTGTTCTGCTACTGGCCGCGCGTATGGGCGGCGACTGCGGTCCGCGTCCGATCCCACTGGCTGCGATCGTGGAGTTCATTCATACGGCCACGTTGCTACATGATGATGTAGTCGATGGTTCCGAACTACGGCGCAGTAATGCGACGGCCAATCAACTCTGGGGTAATGCCGCCGCAGTGCTTGTCGGGGATTTTCTATACGCCCGATCTTTCGAAATGATGGTACAGGACGGCGATATGCGTATCCTCGCCACCATGGCGGAGGCTACCAGCGTCATTTCCCAGGGTGAGGTCGCGCAATTGGAGAATGCCAACGACCCTGATCTGAGTCCTGGGGCGTACTTCGCGGTTATCGAAGCCAAGACCGCCAAGCTTTTTGAGGCGGCAGCGCGTATTGGGGCCTTGGTAAACAACCTGGATGCCGCTGCGGAAAAGGCGTTGGCGCAATATGGCTCCCTGCTCGGTATCGCTTTTCAACTGATGGATGATGCCCTGGATTACTCCGCCAGTGTCGAGAAAATGGGTAAGAACCGCGGTGATGATCTTGCTGATGGTAAGGCAACCTTACCCTATATCCATGCCATGCAACATGCCACGGCGGCAGAGCAGGCCATTCTGCGTGAGGCACTTTGTGGTGATGCACCGGCTATCTTTGAACCTGTCTGGGAAATCATTGCCAGAACAGGGTCAATTGATTACACTTTGCGCGTCGCGGAGGAAAAGGTGGATCAGGCTATTGCCTGCTTGTCCGGATTCCCAGGCAGTGTGGAGAAAGAAGCCCTGGCTTTTTTGGCGGCATTTGCTGTGCGGCGTGATTTTTAAAGTTATGTTATCGGGGCGTGGCTCAGCCTGGTAGAGCGCCGCCTTCGGGAGGCGGATGTCGGAGGTTCGAATCCTCTCGCCCCGACCAATTGAGGAAAGGCCCGCACTGTCGGGCCTTTTTCGTAGTCGTTGGGTAATGGTCTTTTTGACTTTCCTGGTCGATGCGCCTGTATAGGAAATAGGGGCGCCTTGGCATCACGCGGGTGTGCTTGCCGATGCTGAAGTGGCTTATTGTCGCAGCGTTTGCTGTGATCCTGTTTTATGGCTGGCGCCAGAAATGCCAGCGTCCGAAAGTTTCTGCTGTCGATCGTTTGGTGCGTTGCACGCGCTGCAGCCGACATCTTTCCATTCGTGCGGCGGTCTGCCGGGGTGATGGTGATTACCGTTGTCCACAACATGTCGGAGACGATCAGTGAATCCTGCCGCACCCTCTTTCCGGGCCGGGCTCTATGCCGCCTTTGCTCTCATCGCTTATGGACTTTCCTGGTATTACAACGGGCAGCTGATTCCGCTACTGGCAATGGCCAGTATCGTTCTGATGATCTGGGGTGCCGCGGTTTGGTGGCCACGTTTGCGGGAGGGACTGCCCTGGCCCCGCGGCTTCCTACCGGGTTTTATGTTGCTCTGGCTAGTGTGGTTTGGGCTGACCCTGTTTTGGAGCGGATCGCCCTATAGCAGCTGGTTCTATTTTTGGGTGCTGGGTTCCTTGCCGCTGGTATTTCTCATCAGTGTGCTGATTCCAGAGCCGGTTGCGGAACAGTTTTGGCTTTGGCTGTGGCGGGGCGTACTGGCCAGTGCCTGGATACTAAGCGGTATGGCCCTCTGGCAGTATTACCAGTGGATGGGGCAAGGCGTTGCTCTGGTCAATTTGCGGCCTTATGGCCCGCTACTGGATACCAATAGTTTTGCCGCCTGGCTGAATCTGCTGTTTTTCCCGACCCTTGCCGTCTATTTTGTGCAGGATGGCCGCCGCCGTACCCGCTTTTTGAGTGGTGGTGCCGATCCGGCAGCTTTGTTTTATCTGCTGACACTGACGCTGCTGCTCTTCGCCTTCTTCTCTACCAATAGCCGCGGCGGCCTTCTGGCATGGGCTTGTACCATGCCTTTTGCCATCTGGGGCTTGTGGCGACAGCCGGCGGCGCGCGCGCGCTTCGTGTTGATTTTCGGACTCGCCTTCATAGCTCTGCTGTTGATGGGTTATGCCCATGGCTTTGATCTGATCGGGCATCTTGCTCCAGGCTATATATCGAGCAATATCACTACAGTATCGCGCGGACTGATGTGGGTGGCCACCTGGCATATGTTCCTCAGCCATCCCTGGCTGGGTACCGGGATGGGGTCCTATTTTCTGAATTATCCCGCATACCGTCTGCCCGACGAACTCGCCTCGGCTGGCACTTACACCCACAACGACTATCTGGAGTATCTGGCCGAGGGTGGACTCATCAATCTGGGTTTTCTCTTGGGTTTTGCGGCAGTCCTTATGTACGCGATGTACCGCCTGTTGTACCGCGCGGGCAAGGCCCTGCAGGTGCCGGATGAACGCCGTTTGCCAGCTTTGGGTCTGGTGTTGGGGGTTTTTGCTATTACCGGCCATGCATTAGGGAACTTCATTTTTTATAATTTCCCCCTGAGCCTGCTGGCGGGACTTTTTCTGGCGCGTGCATGGCGTATCTACGGTGTCCAGGGCGAGACTGCGCCCTTGTTGCCACGGATCGGTATTAACCATGGAGTCATTACGCAGGCGCTCCTGGTGTTGGCGATAGTGGTCGCTTCCTGGAATCTGATCGCTGATGCTGCGACTTTTGCCCTGCTGAGCGACAATGGCTGGCTCAATCGGGTGATCACGAATCCGAACCAACGGGCCTTATTTTTGCTCAAGGCGGCGGATGTGCTGACCCTGGTGCGCCCACTGGCGACACAACCCCATGTGTATTTGGCCAACACTTATCTGACTCTCGCGGACCGTGAGACGCAGCCGGATGCCGCACATCGCCGTACTCTGATAAAGGCAGCGCTCAGTCAATACCGGCAGAGTCTGGTGGGGATTCCACAGCAGTCGGGGGTATGGAATTCCATCGGAACGCTCTATCTGGCGCAGGGCGCCTTGCTCGATCTCGATAAAACACACAGGGATCGGCAGGCGTTGCTGGCTTGGCGTAAGGGGCTGGCCATCAATCCCGAAAGTGTCAGCCTGCGCAATAAAATCGCCCAGTTGGCCTATGTGGATCAGGGTCAACTCAAAGAGGGGGTGGCCTTTTTAGGCGCGGGGTTGCAGCGGCCGCTTTTCCCCTACCCGCGTAGTAATCTGCAGATGGACATCGCCCTGACCCAATGGCGGGCGGGCGAAAAGCATGCAGCGGAGCTTACCTTGCTGCAGTTGTTGCGAGACAATCAGGGCTATACCCCAGCTGTTTCCTGGCTGCAAGCGATCCATCGTCAGTCTGCGCATGGGGCGGCAACGCCACACTGAAGGCCGATGACCCAAGAAAAATGCTGAGGAACTGCGCATGCCACCGGAACGACTAAGCCTGCAACGCATTTTGCCGCGCTGGCGGGCGACCCTGCTCCTTATCGTCATTCTGCTGGGGCTGGTGGTGGTGCTGACACGAGATGCAGAATTGCAGTGGTGGCGGGCCCATGATTTGCGTGCCCAAGGGCGCATGCGTTATTTGCAGACGCGGCCGTTGCCCGCCGGCCGGGGCGCGATCTATGGCAGCAACGGCGATGCGCTAGCGGCAAATGTGCCAGCGGTGACCATCTGGACCGATCCGCGCCTCTTTAATGCCCACCGCAAAGATTGGGACAAGGTGGCGCAGGCTCTGGACATCAGTCCGGAGACTCTGGCGGCGCGGGTGCAGTCGGGTGGGTCAGGCTTCGCCTATATCCTGCGTCAGGTGGAACCGCAGTTGGGTAAGTCTCTGGACGCGCTGCATGTGCCCGGTATCTATGTGCAAAAAACCAGCCGCACCTATTATCCTCTGGGTGCGGTAACCACACCGCTGCTGGGCCTTGTGCATCTGGATCATCAGGGCGCAGCCGGGCTGGAGATGGGTTACAACCAATGGTTATCGGGTAAAGCAGGCAGTGAAAAGGTGCTGGTGGACGGGCAGGGCGAGGTGCTTCATGTTGTGGGTGCGCGGCAGACGCCAGTGCCCGGCCGCGACCTGCATTTGACTATCAACCCGCAGATTCAGTATTGGGCCTACATGACGTTGTTGGCAGCGCAACAGCACTTTGGCGCCACAGAGGGCTCGGCGGTGGTAATGAATGCGCAAACCGGGCAGATTCTCGCCATGGCGAGCGTGCCCTCCTGTAATCCCAACGCGCGCGCCGGTTGCGGCGACCCTTCTGATTATGTGAATAATGCCGTGCATCAGGCCTTTGAGCCCGGTTCAGTCATGAAGCCGTTTATGGTGGCTGCGGCACTTGCAACGGACAGCATCCAGCCGGACCAGAGCTTCAATGTCTCCCGCTGCCTGCCCGTGGGCGGTTTTTGTATCCGCGACGATGTGGTACACCATGAATTGAACGTGGCGCATATCCTCAAGTACTCCAGCGACATTGGTGCGGCTAAAATTGCTTTGCGGACGCCCGCAAAGGCTATTTATGACATGTACCTGGCGGCTGGTTACGGGCAGGAGCCGAATCTCGGCTTTGCGGGTGCTACGGGTGGCGTGCTTCCCCAGCCCCAGACCTGGGATAAGGCGCGCCATGCCACGATTGCGCTGGGCTACGGGGTGTCCGTGACGACCCTGCAATTGGCAGAGGGTTATGCCG
>AOMP01000014.1_pt1 | contig 18329 bp, 20 predicted proteins | sample 537838 | NCBI WGS metagenome assembly AOMP01 (sample SAMN02954329, study PRJNA184676) | mine drainage metagenome | biome: terrestrial; feature: Kristineberg Mine; material: mine stream; isolation source: low temperature acidic, metal-polluted mine stream | place: Sweden: Kristineberg Mine
CGCGTCAAGGGCTGTCCTACGCGCCGGATGAAAGCCCTATCTATCCTTTCATGACTGGGCGTGATCTGCTGGATTTTGTCGCCATGGCCAAGAAGACCAAGGTCGGTCCGGATATTCTGGAATTGGTCGCCCAATTCGGACTGGACCCGCACCTGCAGACCCGTTTCGGTGCCATGTCGCTGGGCACGCAGAAAAAATTCATGCTTAGCGCGGTCTGGATCGGCGACCCGCAGGTGATGCTGCTGGATGAGCCGAGCAATGGGCTGGACAACCATGCCCGAGAAATCTTAGCCCAGCGCATCAGGTTACGTGGTCTGGAGGGCCTGGCGCTGTTTGCGAGCCATGACGTTGCGTTCGTGGAGGCTTGCAGGGCCAATATCTTGCGGATGGACCACCTGAAAGCGCCTGAGCATTGTCTGGCGTTAGTCCGAGAATAATTTTATTAGCCAACTAACCAATGGTGCGGAATGAATATTGAAAAGCAAGTAGAGCCGGAAGCCTGTTCCGGAATGGACGACGTCCGCCGAGAGATAGACCGCATTGACCGTGCGATCATTGCAATGCTCGGGAAACGATTCAAATATGTTATTGAAGCATCAAAGTTTAAAACATCCGAAATATCGGTCCGTTCACCCGATCGCTTTAAGGCCATGCTTGAGATGCGCCGTGAATGGGCACAATCAGAAGGCCTGAATCCGGATGCAATCGCAAAGATGTACAGTGATTTGGTGAACCACTTTATCGAAGAGGAGATGAAACAATGGGAGATTCATCAACGAACGATATAGCAATTTGCTGTAATGGCAACAAACCTGGTGGTCTACAGGCTGAGTACAGCGGTGTAGGGGGGCGAGAGGTTGCTTCCTGCCCCGATGAGGGTGCTTGAGACCATGCCGATGACGCATCGCCCCGTTGACGAGAAAGACATTCAAATCATTTGCGGTTTTCCGCAAAGTGAAGACGAACTATTCTTCTTGTTTCCAAAGGCGGAATTCCCGTTGTCCTCTTCGCAATTGCGGGATGCCATAGCGCAGCGTTCAGACTCAACGGTAATCGAGCTTGGCGGTGAAGTCATCGCCTTTGCCAATTTCTACCGCTGGGAGTCTGGCGACTGTTGCTCCATCGGCAATGTCATCGTTTCCCCGGCGGCCCGTGGGCGTGGAGTGGGCCGCTATCTCATCGAACAGATGATTGCCTTTGCTTTTTCAAAGCATCAGGCGGCCGAGATAACAGTGTCGTGTTTCAATCAAAATATTGCCGCCCTGTTTTATCCGAAGCTGGGATTTCAACCTTATGCCGTTGAGGAGTGGCAGGACAGGAAATGCGACCTGACTTGGTGGATTCTCTGAGCCGATGAAATAATGAGGAAAATAATTGTATGATGATTATAGAGCAAAAAGAATACAGCGAGGCACTTCTGGAACAAGTGAACCATCTGTTAGGGCAACTTTCTAGTTCAGCAAACCCATTAATTGCAAAAGATTTGCGATCCATTCTTGAATCTGACGCGAGTCGCCTCTTGATAGCAAAAAATGCCGAAGTGGTCGTTGGCATGCTGACATTGATGATTTTCAGAATTCCTACCGGTTTGAGGGGTTTGATTGAGGATGTCGTCGTTTGTGAATCGGTCAGGAGAAAAGGCATCGGCGCCCTGCTTATCCAATCAGCCATTAATATTGCGGAGGCAGAGAGGGCAAGAACGCTCGATTTGACATCCAGACCGGAGCGTCATGTAGCCAATCAACTCTATGAGAAGCTGGGTTTTTCAAAAAGAGACTCTAATGTATATCGAATGCGTTTACGCATTTGAATGGGATTGATGTTTCGTGATAGTAGATGGGAGATGAAGCGTTGGCGCACCATCCTGGAGAGGACCCGATGAGAATCTTGTTCGTGGCGACGGAAGCCTCGGGAGCATTTTTGGGGGCGCAGTTGCTGCTTGGCATTGATGTTCACCAATGCGCGTTTCATCGTGCCCTTGGCAAGAGAGGAACAGGTCGATCCCTTCAAGACATTGTGGCGGCATGGCTGCGAGGATCCACCCGAGCCTCTGGTCCACGGCGGCAGTGCGCAAACGATGATTGCCGCGGCTGATCTGGCGATCGTGGCCTCCGGCACAGCGACGTTTCAAGTCACGCTGACCGCAAGACCCGCAGTCGTCATCTATCGAACGCATTTCTTGTCGTATGCTCTCGCAAAGTGGTTGGTCAGGGTGCGGCACATTGCATTGCCCAACATTCTGCTCGGCAAAACGGTGTATCCGGAATTCATTCAGGGACGTCTGCGCACGGAGCCTATCTGCGCGAGCATTGCGGATATCATGGCCGATCGCGGACGCCAGCAGTTGGCTGAGCTGGCGAAGCTCGAGTCCATGCTTGAGGGCGCAACCGATGAGGAGATTGTGAACGTGGCCCTGGGGCTGGCTTAACATGCTTTTTTAATGCATGGATTTACGGGAGTGATTGATGGATATTTGCCAGGTACCGTTCAATCATCTGATTGGATTAGAACCAGAGGACCCTGCGAGCGGTTTGCTGATTAGCCTTCCTGAGAGTCCGCGATATCAGAATCACTTGGGAACGGTCCATGGGAGCGCACTTCTCGCGGTGGCAGAAGCAGGCTCCGGGGTTTTTCTCCTGCGGCATTTCGGTCAGTGGCAAGGTTTTGTCCCTGTAGTACGAAAGCTGGAGGCAAAATTTCGCAGGCCGGCATCTGGACGGATATCTTCGCGATGTTCCATTCCCCGCGAGGTGGCAGACCGATGGTCTTCAGAACTCATGGCGCGTGGACGCGTATCTGCATCAATACCGATAGAAGTGATTGATTCAAAAAGCATCGTAGTAGTATCTGCTGCGGTTGAGTGGTTTATAACGAGAACATCATAAAAGCGGCGCGCTAAAATTCAGTTGCGGACAATTCCTGCGTAATCGGCCGACTGCGGCTTGATAGTATAAAATATACGTCGTATAGTAATGATCATCGTTCATTGTGTGGGTGCGCCATGTTGCCACGGGCTGTCGCTGTCGCTGCCATTCAAACGGATTATTCCTCGTCCTCTGTTGAGGCAAATCTCAATGCACTTGCGGCACAGGTGGCCCAGGCGGCTGACCAAGGGGCTGAGATCGTCCTTTTACCTGAGCGGTTTTCGGAAGCATTCCGCTTGGATCACTCCGCATGGTTGTCCGCCAGTTCTCAAGGTGGGCGCGTTGAGGAGTGGCTGCAATCGTCGGCGAGCCGTCATGGCATTTACCTCGGGGGCAGTTATCTTGAAGCACGGGGACAGGACTTTTACAACACATTTGCCCTGGCCGCGCCCACAGGGGTAATCGCCGGGCGGGTGGGTAAAGACCATCCCTGCTCTTTGGAAGCCTACGTCTTCAGTGGCCGACCCGGACCTCAAGTCATCGAAACTGACATAGGACGTATTGGTGTCGCAATCTGCTACGACAACAGTTTGCGCTGCGTGATTGATCGGCTTCTTGCGGGGGATCCCGATATTTTGCTCATGCCCATGTCTGCGCCAACACCGCCAAAAAGTCTGTTTTACTCAGAGCGCAGAATTGCCTCCTATCACGCGTCCTTCCGAAACGGCGCGATCCTGGCTGCCCAAAGTTGGGGTATTCCTGCGGTCATGGCCAATAAAGCCGGGGTATGGGAAACCCCGCTGCCCGGCTTGCTGCCCGCAGTACACTCCAGATACCCCGGTTTTAGTCATATTGCTGACAACGATGGAACAGAACTCGCTCGTCTGGGCGATAAAGTGGGCCTGATTGTGGCCACTGTCCATATGGATCCGTCAAAAAAACATTTCACGTTGCCGCCGGAAGTAGACCGCTATCGGCCGTGGATAGCACCGGTACCTCTCGACTGGCGAAGTTTTGCTATTTTTGAGTGGTTCGGCCGTCGCGCCTATCGGCGCAGCAGGGAACGCGCTGCGCTAGCCAGCCGCACGGTAGCCAATGATCACGCGGGAAGAAAGAATCCGTGAGTCACTTGGAATCGTCTGCTCCGGGCCGCAGGGAGCGCAAGCGCCAACAGACCCTCGATCATCTGGCAAATACCGCCTGGACGCTTTTTGAAGCGCTAGGATTTGATGCGGTCACCATGGAACGCATTGCCGAGGACGCGGATGTGGCCAAAGGCACGCTTTACAAACATTTTCCCGTCAAGGAAGCGCTCTTGCGTCACCGTTTTCACAGGGAATTAGCGGATGCACTACCTGCGGTTTTTCAGGAAATAGCCGGACTACCCACTGTCGAAGCTCAGTTGCATGCATTTCTGGCGCGTAATGCTGAATGGTCCGAACAACATCGCGCTTACCTGCTTCCTTATGTCCGGTTCCGATTGAGCGAGGCCCACGTCAAGGCAGTTGAACAGCGCAGTGGGCTCGACCAAGTCTTTTCCCATCTCATCCGCCAAGGGCAAGCTAACGGGGAATTTAGAATGGATTGCGCCCCGGAGTTGCTGGCCAACTACCTCCAGTTCCTTTATCTGGCAGTACTTTTGAGATGGCTGCTGGACGAAGGGGATTCCTTGGCGGTCGAGTTTGAGCGGATGCTCAACGTGTTTCTCCAGGGGCTGAGGAAACCAGAATGACTGTCGACGTGAAGCTACTCGACTGGACAGACGCCCTGCAAGCTCCAAGCGTGGTAGGCGGAAAGGCATATCAACTGGCCCAGTTGTCCCATTATGGTCTGCCGGTACCGGCCGGTATGATCATTCCCGCCGAATGGAGCCAGCGTTGGCTGTCAGCCAACGCACTTCAAAATACGGTGGCCGGCGCCGTAAGTGCAGCATTGGCTGGCAGCCCGCAGCACTTACACGAATTGGCTGAAAGACTGGAATACGCCGCCATCCCGGAAGGCCTGAGCGCTGCAATCCAGGAAGCCTTGACTGATCGCGATTGGCTTGAGGTCCCGTTAGTGGTTCGCTCTTCGGCGCTGGATGAAGACTCACGACATGCCTCCTTTGCGGGAATCTACCATTCGAGTCTCAATGTGCGCGGCGCAGAAGCATTGGAAAAGGCCATCCGGAAAGTCTGGGCATCCCTATGGACACCTACAGCGGTCACTTATCGGCAACATATGGATATCTCGGGTCATACCGGCGATGCGCCCGCCATGGCGGTGCTTATCATGCCGCTATTACCCGCTACGGCTTCCGGCATTGCCTTCACCTGTGACCCGATCGATGGCCGTGATGATCGCTTGATTGTCCATGCGCAATGGGGGCTGGGTGAGTCTCTGGTGAGCGGGCAAGCCGCCGGGGATGAATACCTATTCGCCGAAGACCCGCTAGACGACCATTTATGGCCGCTTGCCCGGAATCTGGGCAGAAAAAGCCAAAAAACAGTCCCGTTGGCAACGGGTGGCACGGAATTCCGTGCCACAGGTTCCGACGAAGCCGCAGCTTTTGTGCTGACACCCGCACAGGCCATAGTGCTTGCCAACCTGTTACGGGATGCTGCTCTGGCGCTCGATTTCACCATGCCGTGCTACGATTTGGAATGGGTCTGGGATGGCCAGGGTTTCTGGTTGACGCAGGCCCGACCTGTGACCGCACGTGCGCGTCTTACCTACCCGACCCTGCAGGAACAACCGACCTACTGGTCTCGGGGTAATACTTGCGAGGTGGTACCCGACCCCCTTTCGCCGGTGGACTGGAGCAATTCCCGCAAGCTGGTCAACGCCCTGCTTGAGCAGGGATATGCGATGGCCGGCTACCCACTGTTAGAAGGGGTTCAGCGCGCAGGATTATTCCATGGCCGGTTGTACCTTGAACTATCTCTTATTCAATGGGAGGCATACGACGCATTAGGGGTATCGCCAAAGGCCATGAATACCCTGGTTGGCGGCCATCAGCCCGAAATCGAGCTGGCGTCCCCGTTACTCAGTGACCGATTATCCAGACTGGCCCGCATCGTATGTTCCCTGACGCTGGCTCCAGGTCGCCGTCGGCGGGCCGATAAGGCCGTTGGCGACGCCATGCCCCAAGCGAAACGTTGGCGGCAGCAAGCGCTTCCACAAGATGGCAATGGTCTGAAGGAGGTGTTGATCCGCCGGTTGCGAACGGTGCGCGGGGCATCGGATATTTTTTTTCTGCAAGGGTCCAGCGGCGGCAGCCTGACTTTCCTGGTGCAGCAACTGGAGAAACACTTTCCTGGGGAGGGGTATGCCCTTGCCACCGCCCTGCTGGCTGGAGGGGTGCCGAGTGTCACCGCCCATCAGGGCTACGAACTCATGGCGCTCGCACGGCTTGCCCGGACCGACCCCCAAGTTGATCCGTTCCCCGAGTCTGCTGCGGCCAGCGGCGACTGGTTCGCTAGCATACCGCCAGATAACGACTTCCGCCGGGCCTTTACCGAATTTCTCGAACGTTATGGCCATCGTGGTTTGTACGAAACTTATCTGCGTAACCCCCGCTGGCGGGAGGAGCCCGGCTATCTTTTGGCATCTTTAGATCAGTTGGCCAGCATCGATGAATCGACCCTTCGGGAAAGGCAGCGATCCGCCGTATCTAAAGCCATGCGGCGCATTGGTGCAACCGTTCCGTTCTGGTGGCGACCTATTATTGCGGCGCTGACCCGTGCAGCCCGCAAAGAGTGTAACCAGCGGGAATCTGCCCGCAGCGCGGTAATTGCCTATCTGGAGCCGATTCGGCAAGTGCTGCTTGCTGCTGGGGCGCATTTGGTTGCGGTGGATGGTCTGGATAGGCCTGACGATATTTTTCAGTTGACCATGCCCGAAATATTTCAGGCGTTAGCAGGTAAGATACCATCTGCCGGTCTCCGTGCGCGTGTTCTCGCACGTACCGAGATGTTCCAGTCTTGGCTACGGGAAACGCCGCCCGATGTGATCGTCGAGGATAAACACCATCAGATTCAGCATGGACAGGTTCCGGAATCTATGGGGACAGAACGCAAGGGAGAACACTTTCAAGGGGTGCCTACCGGCACTGGAAGCATCAGGGGCAAAGCACGTTTGCTCCGTCATCCCAATGAGGGACACAAACTGCTTCCCGGTGAAATTCTAGTGGCCCTCTCCACGGATCCCGGGTGGACACCGCTATTCCTCAAAGCTGGCGGACTGGTAGTGGAAACAGGCGGATATCTGTCTCATGGCGCCATTGTCGCGCGAGAGTTTGGTATCCCTGCGGTAATGAATCTCCCAGGAGTCTTTCTAAAGCTTAATGACGGGGACTTGTTGGAAGTGGATGGCCAGAAGGGCACCGCAATTTGCCTGGAACGTGGGGACACGCACTAAAACGTCACATGGTAGTTCTTGGAAGGGGGTGGTGACGGCATCGCATATGAACGTTACAGGTCAATAAGGAGGGTTGAAATGGGAATAGAAGGCATCCTCGAAAAAGGTTTTGTTACCACCAGTATTGATACAGTAGTCAACTGGAGCCGCACCGGTTCGCTCTGGCCCATGACTTTTGGGCTCGCCTGTTGCGCAGTCGAAATGATGCATGCCGGTGCTGCGCGTTATGACCTGGATCGTTTCGGCTTGCTTTTTCGCCCCAGTCCGCGCCAGTCTGATCTGATGATTGTGGCCGGGACCCTGGTCAACAAGATGGCTCCGGCTTTGCGTAAGGTCTACGACCAGATGCCGGAACCGCGCCGGGTCATCTCCATGGGATCCTGTGCCAATGGCGGTGGTTATTACCACTATTCTTACAGCGTAGTGCGTGGCTGTGACCGCATCGTTCCCGTTGATATTTACGTGCCGGGCTGTCCGCCGACGGCGGAAGCGTTGATTTTTGGCCTGATACAGCTACAGAAAAAAATCCGTCGCACCAATACGATAGCCAGGTGATCTATGGCTGACGTACTCGATAAATTGTGCACGCATCCGGGTGCAGAGCTCGGGGGAACACTGAACAGCGTCCATCCGGAGTGTGGTGAGTTTACTGCGGCGCACAAAACAAGTCTTTGTAGGTAAGTATAAACTATGCGATATTATGATACGTAATGCCTTATTATTAACAGTCAATGTAGAGAACAAAAACCATGAAAATCTCCACACATTTTGTATTAATATGGAGCTTAATATAGTGATACGAAAAGCAAATAGGATGGACACAAAAAAGATATGGGATGTTCGCATTGCAGCAATCCGCGCACAGTGCAATAGATTCTATACGAGAGAAATTATAGAAGCATGGACGGATGACCTTAAGGGCGATATTTCAGATCAGTTTATGGCCTGGGTTGAATCTTCATTCTATGTGGCTATGGATGACGTTGCGATAGTTGGCAGCGGCGCCATAAACCTAGAGTCTGGACAAATCGATGGTGTATTTATCCATCCCGATTACATGGGCCGTGAAATTGGGAGAAGAATGATGGCGCATCTTGAGGGGTTAGCGCTTTCGACGGAACTTACCGAGATCTTTCTTGATTCAACGCTTAATGCAGCCCCATTCTACCGAAAGTGCGGATTCAATGGGGAAGCCGTTAGTACCTATCCGTCGCCTAGAGGCTTTACCATCAATTGCGTACGCATGACCAAGAGCATTGGTCGCAACCAATGTTAGGTGAGGAAAAAGTACGTGGCCGATAGTAAAAATAACATTCCGGTTCTGTTTTTTATAGGAGTGGGGGAGTGTTCTATAGCGTTATTTCATGCTGTCTCCGTAACGACCCGGCGAAAGAGCACTACCGCAGCCCTTCATTTCGAAAGACATAATACTGCTGCCATACTGACGTTCCACTGACCACTCATCATGGTGTCGGCATGGACAAATCAGTGGCACCCTCATCCATTATTCGATAACCCATCGCCCGGTAACCGCGCTGACGTTTATCCCACATCCGCAATAGTGCCTGGTGCCCGGTATCAATGAAGTCAAGGATGCGCACATGGGTCTTGGTGGCATGCTCCCGGTGCAGCCGGCCGGCGTATTGCTGCAACGTGCCTTTCCACGACACCGGCATTGCCAGGGCCAGCGTATCCAGTGGCGGATGGTCGAATCCTTCCCCGACCAACTTGCCAGTGGCGAGCAGTACACGAGGGGCATCCGGTGGCAGCGCGCCAAGCTCCCCGATGATCAAAGCACGCTCCTTTTTGGGCATCCGACCGTGCAGAACGAACAGTGGCGACACTTTCCCGCCCAAAGCCGCACGAAGGGCGTCGAGATGTTCACTGCGCTCAGTTAGCACAAGCACTTTGCGGTCTTGGACGATAGCGTTTTTGATTGCAGTCGCAATGGCATCCGTTCGGGCCTGGTCATTGGCAAGGTGCCGGAATACCTCCTGAATCCCGGCTTCGGGCGGCAGGTCGATGCGCGAATGAAAAAATCGGGGTATCACTGCGAGATCATGCGGGGCGCCGATCGGTTTCGCGGCCGTATATCGAATCGGTCCGCACTGCATGAAGATAATGGGCTGCTGACCATCGCGGCGAATCGGCGTGGCGGTCAGACCAAGCACATATTTCGACTTGCCGCGCTTCAGAATAGCATCGAAAGACGCCGCGCCGACGTGGTGACATTCGTCCACAATGACGTGACCGTAGTTCTCGACAATGGGATTGACCTCACCATGGCGTGACAGCGACTGCATGACGGCAATGTCGATCTGGCCGGTGGGCTTGGCTTTACCACCACCAATCGTACCAACCACGCCCTTGCTCACGCCGAGGAACGACTGCAGTCGCTCCTGCCACTGCTTGAGCAATTCGGTGCGATGCACCAGCACCAGGGTGTTTACGCCATGCCGGGCGATCATTGCGGCCGCCACGACGGTTTTTCCGAAGGCGGTGGGCGCACACAATACGCCCACATCGTGGTGCAGCATCGCGGCGACAGCCGCCTCTTGATCAAGGCGCAAGGTGCCAACAAAATGTACGTCGATGAGTTCACCGGGAACCCGCTCGTCACGCAGTTCGCAGTGGATGCCGTTGTCGCGTAGCAATTCCTGCGCGGCGTCGAGGCAGCCGCGCGGCAGGGCGATGTGCTGCGGATAGTTTTCTGCACAGCCGATGACGCGCGGTTTGTCCCACACCGACATCCGCATCGCCTGCGCCTTGTAGAACTCTGGATTCTGGAACGCGGCAAGGCGAATCAAGCGGTTGGCCAGTGGCGGGGGCAATTGGGCTTTCTCGAAGTAGATGAGATTGCCCAATGTTACCCTGAGCGTCTTTGGCATCGCCCCGGATAACTTCGTTATTGCTGGCGTTGAACGATTCCATGGCCTCGCCAGGTCTTCTTCATCAATAAAGGTGACGTCCAACGGATGGGTCCCATCCGTGGCGCGCAGGATGGTGGGCTCGATATCCTGCGGCGCCATCGGCTGGATGGAGGCCAGGAAAGCCCATTGATCAGGGTACGGACGCAGGTCGGTATCGACGAATACACTACAGCCATTCTCGCGCGGCTTTTTCTGCAGCGGCAAGGCGATCAGGTTGCCAAAACCGCCCTTGGGCATCGTGTCCTGATTGGGAAACAGTCGGTCATAGGAATTCAGCTTCAGTTGCCGGGTGCGCGCACAGGTATGGCTGATGATGGCCGTACCCAGGCGACGTGCGTCTCGTGCGGCCACCTTGTGGGCAAAAAATACCCAGACATGTGCGCCCTGCCCGGAACGCGAAATCTCCAGGGCCGCCGGGACGCCGAGTGCTTTGCAAGAATGCACGAAAGCGCGTGCATCGTCCTGCCACTCGGCCTCATCGAAATCGACCGCAAGAAATGTGCAGCTGTCGTCCTCTAGTAAGGAATAGACGCCGACCGTATGCTTGCCAAGCAAGTGATCGTAGATGACCGAATCCGACAGTGGAGACATTCGCCGGTAGCCACAGTCTCCGCACTTGATGCGCGGCTTGTCACACACTCCGGGGCGCCACTCATTGGCGCAGGCCGGCGCGTACCCTGATTTACCCGTACTCTTGCTTTCCCAGCGGACGGGATAGACATCCGTTCGCCCACGAAATAGCCGACGAAACATCGCCACCTTTGCCTCAGCCGAAAAAGGGGAGGGGCCTGACCCCGGCTCGGACGGCGTTGGCTCAGGCGGTAAACGCCACGCGATACCGTGCGATTCCAGAAGCGCGACCAAGCGGGCATTTTCCTGTCCTAACGCCGCGAGCGAATCCTGTTCGCCTATCGTACTGGCTGGAGCGTCAAGGTGAGGATTTTGTGGCGTCGAGGATTTCATGGGCGATGCCTATGATCCGTATTTACCGGTATAGGCCCCCCAAAACTTGTATTTTCTCTGGTGTTCCTGATAAAGGCGTTGCTTATAGGCCGTGTGATCTTCCCAATCGCCCCAGCGAGAAACGCGCGCTGCTAAAAGGTCCAGTTTCTGTAAATAGTGGACACCATAGTGGTAGGTTTTGGGTTTGCCACGGTGAAGGATGGATTCCACCAGAGCACGGTAAATCACGCAGGCGGCAAGGTTACGATCCGCTGCCAAAAGTTCCTCAGCGAGATCCTGCAACCCCCAGTAGTGATCACCGTTGATCGCTGCGACGTGGGTGAGCACATACTGCTCCGCGTCGTCCAGGCTCCCCACCTGCAGCAAAAATTGCGCATTGTCGAGAATGAACTGGGGACTTGCCAATAGCTTGGCCGTCTCTTCGGCGATAACATTCCCCCGCTCTGATTCCCCGAGAAGGGCGATCAGCACATCCAGGGTGTTGGTATTGCGGTGCCTTCGAAAAATCCGCCAAGCCACAGGGATCGCAAGATTGCTGCATCCTTGACGTGGATAGATCGTGAGCAGCAGTTCATCCCGCTGAACGGATTCCCTACCCTCATCTGGAGGGATCCGTTCCAGCCACGAACGGGCATTATCGAGATCATCACATTCGAGGTACACCAGACCGATGTCCAGACACGCGGCGGGAGAAGGGTCCCCCCAGGCGGCGATGCGGGTTTTTTCAAACAAAGAGGCGTCACCCAGCTGGCGCGCCAGGGATTCCACTCCGCGCAGGTGATCGCGGCGATGGTATTCGTCAACCGCGGTGTCCGCCTGGGCCTGAAACCGCGCGATCAGCCTCCGCAGTTGATCAGCGGGCAAGAACTGGCTGGCCGTCTGGAGCAACTCACCCCGTACGCCGTAGTCATCTTCTTTGAGAATCTTCGCGGTTAAATCCGCCATAGCCTCCTTATAAGAACAATCGCGGGCATATTCGGCGAAGAGTTGCGTGGCATCCTCGCGGAAAACGTCTCCAAGGGAGCCATTCGAATCGTCGCATCGCTCGATGAGCACCTTGTCCAAGGCAAAAAACTCACCCACCAGAGTGGCCCCTCTACAGGGATCAGGTGCCCCTTGCCGCAGAAGGTCCAGTACCGCGCCCACCTCGTGGGCGAAAGCCGAAGCTTCAGACCAAGGGATGAAGCCGTCAAAGCCCTTCATCTGCTTGAGCTTACTCCGGTATTTTTGCAACGCCTCGGTGGGGGTGGCAATCAGGCATTCCACCCACTCGCTGACCGGAGGGTTCTCCGCAGCCATGAGCACAAGCGACCTCGCCAGGTGTTCTGCGCCTAGCTCAATGAGCCGGGCCTCCTTGTCCTCGGGCGTTATCCTGGGGTCTGCATCGGTCATGGGTAAAAACACGGTCACAAAACCACCGTGGAACGTGGCATGATCAAGTTATATTCAGTCGATGACATGATCAGGAGCCCCGCGTCGGAGAATGGCTTTTGAGCCAGTAGATTGGATTGGCGTCTCCGCTCATCCCAACATATGTGCCTCACTATCGAACTTATTGTAGTAACATGGAAAATAGGGGTCAATGGCGGCGGCGGACTTTTTGCGCCGACATGGCCTCCTTTGCAAAGGGGAAAATGGGGGTTGGTATAATAGCAGGTCTTTTTACCCCAGGACTGGCTGCTGTTCCGCTATTGCCGCAATCAATGCAAAAAAAAGCGATGTTGCCCTGCGTTCGCAATTGGTATCGCGACTGCTGCGGCAGGGTAGTCAGAATCCCACCGTCTCAAGTTTGGCCAGAAAGCCTATCAGAATATGTGACGTTTCGGTATTTTTTAGCGGTCTCCGTTGAACCCTGGGAGCCCGTATCTCATGTGTCGCTTTTGCAAGGTTTTTGAACTCATGCATCCGCAGAGTGGCCTTTCCCTGCCAAGCCAATCCTGGCATTGGCAACATCAAGATTCTGTTCGGTTACGATCTGATCGATCATGGCTTTCAGATCGGCGCTCACAGCATAGGCAGCGTCCCTGGCGATGTCGTCAGGGACATTGGCCGCCCTGAAGGTGCGATATAAAGCGAGCGGGCTTTCCATGACATAAATCATATAGGATTACTCCATATAGAGGGTAAGTTGAGGGTAATTCAACCCCTTGGCCGTAACTATTTTCTTTCCTGGCGATGTCCATTTCGCGTGGACTCCATCAATGGGCCAGCGCCTGATGGACGGCGGCAAAGAAGACGATGCCGCCCGCCACCACGGCGAACGCCGTTGCGAAAATGTAGAGAATTGGGTGGAATTCACCTTCCGGATCTTCTTTCTGCAGTTTCCAGCCGGCGAAGAAGAGGGCCAGCGTGACCCACATCCCCGCGCCCACGGCCGGGAGGAGCCAACCCATTCGTGGGAAGCCTCTGATGACCATAATGGCAACCAGCAGGCCGGTGCATATCCAGGAGAAAGTTGTCGCCAGAATCCAGCCCGGACAGGATTCACGTTTCACATGGTTCATAGAGCCCTCATCAGTGATTCAAATATGCCTTTGGGTCAGGCGCCTCCGCCATGGCCTCAACAACAAATTATCATGGCGCTTCGCAACTTCAGGGATTTTCAGAATTTAAGGGCTGCCGAGAATGACGCACTGAGGAAGTCTGTCGTCACTGACCGCGTCCTGGCCCCCACCCCACGCCCGTAGCCTCTCTGGTTCGTTTGACGCCACCATGCCTCAACACTTTCGTTTCCACCGCTGCATGTGGCCATCTCTACCGCTCGTCCAAGTATCCCTTTGAGCGCTGATATTGAATCGTAATCAGTAGATGTGCTTCCCCGCCACAAGGCTGTGATTGGAACGCAATAAGTACAAGTTTTTTAAACGATCCAGTAAATCGCTGTGACAACCTCGTCCAGAGTGTGCGGGTTCACAGAGAAGCGTTATGTGAGGGTCATCGTTTGGTTTCCACCATTTCCATATTGGAAATGAAGCCCCCTATGGGCTGTGGAGGAGACCATGTGGTGTGTTGCAAAAACTGATTGCGCGGGTCAAGACAAATCGTGTCGTGGGGAGACGCGGGGTACGCGCGACACACATTTCCCCCTGAAGATGGGGCAAGCACACAGGGTGCCACCAGTCGCTGGGGTGGCGCATGCCAATTAAACTGACCCGCCTCACGTCTGAGAATCCGACGCGGCTTTCCAAACGGTTTTCCCTTGCCTCCGATGGCTCTTTGATTAAGGAGAGTGGAGGTAACATGCTTCGAGGCATCGCAGAGCAATTTTCAGTAGAAGGTGCTCGCGGTCTTGCCGACCTGATTGCCCATAATCTTGGTTCTGCGCAAGCCTTGGCCTTCGGTGTCACGATGGATTCACGAGCCTTAGTGCTGTCGTCTGGCCGCGCTCAGAAGTGGCCTGGCGCGATTGCAAGAACGCGGGAATTTTTTGCGTGGCCGGATGGACATGGCGTCATGCTCCTCGACTACGACCCCGCTCCTGGCCAACCGCCTATGTCATTGCAGGATTTGCTGAGCGTCATCGCATTGCCGGATAAGACGCCTTTTGTGGCGATTCCATCGGTAGGTGGCTGTATCTGGCGGGGCGATGAGGAACTGATTGGCATCCGGGGCTGGCATGTTTTTGTGATGGTCGCGCATGCGGCCGACATTCCGCGAGCTGGCGCGGCTTTGTTTCAACGGTTGTGGCTGAAAGGATACGGCCGTATTGAGATCAGCCAGTCTGGCTCGATGAATCTTCGGGCGCCGATTGATCGTGTTGTGTGGCAGCCAGAACGCCTCAGTTTTGATGGCGGCGCGGCTTGTAGCGATGGTCTGGAACATCGGCGCATCGAGCATATGCGGTTGTTCAATGCTGATATGCCGCCGCTGGATACCAGGGCGTCGATGCACGACTTGGATATTGTGGAACAAGGCGAATATGCAGCGCTGCTGGCAACTGCCAAGGATGCAGTGCGGGACACTGCCAAAGCGGTGCAGGCGGCCCACAAAGAGGCTCTTGAACGTAAAAAGGTCGAGCAGAAAGCGTGTTACGTTGCCAGTCCCCGTTCCAAAACAGAAAAAACAGCAGAAGAGGTGCGCATTGATACTGCATCTCCTCTCCTTCATCTGGTCATTAACCGGATGCCGAAAAAGCCCTATTGTTCCAATGATTTTGAGAAAGAGGGAGTGAAGATCAGGGAAAAAAAGACAGCACTCCAGCATCGGGAGATACAACTCAACCTGCCGTGGTTGCGGCAATGCACCGTGTACGATTTAGATCACGAGAGGACGCTGTCACGTGACATCCCCGTCCCAAACATTACGGTCACCAATCCTGTGAATGGTCACCGCCACGCTGCAATCGTTTGGCAGTCGCCCATCCTCGTCGGTCCCGAGAGCAGCCGCAAAGCGCGGCAACTCTACCAAGACACAGCCGCGGCCGTCCGACGAATTTGGGAGGCAGACCCCAATTATCAGGGCACCCTCTGCCACAATTTTTTACATCCGGATTGGCAGGTCGAGATCCACCACCAGGCACCTTATGAACTCAGCGATTTTCGTGATGCCCTCAAAATTGTCCGCCGCATGCCCGCCAACCATCCGCGCGCCAACCCCGGCAAATGGGCGCAGGGCTACGCCGAACTGGGGCGCAATTGCAAGACCTGGGAGTGCTGCAGGTGGCCAGCCTATGCCTTGGGTAAAGGGGCCACCCTGGAGGTTGTTCTCGGCTTGGTGGAGGACTACAACGCGACCAACAACCAGCCCCTATTGAGTTTGCGTGAGTGTCTCAGTATCGCCAAATCCATCAGCGGCTACGTGCAATCCGGAAAGAGGCGCGGCCTTGGCTTGCTGCCGGTTGAAGCCTGGCAGGTATGGGTGGACCACACACATCGGTCAGAAATACAAGCCCGCAGAGGCGCAAAAGGTGGCAAGGCCAGCGGAGCGGCTCGCAGAGCATCCAGGGAGGAGAAGGTGTCCGCAGCACGCCTGCTCAGAGGGCAGGGAATGAGTATCCGCATGATTGCCGTGCAGCAAGAAGTTGATGTTCCTTGGCAAACGGTGGCGAGGTGGTGTGCTAAAAAATAGAGGCACAGGTGTCTCACGAAGCCTATTTCAGGATAACAGCCAGTTGCCGAGAAGGACTGGCTTAGAAGGACGGGCTTGTTGGATTCCAATTATATTATAGAAATCAGCTGCACGTCGATCTCATCGTTCAACAACCGCCCCACGGCCTGCAAATCGTCGGAATTGGTCGAGTTGATGGTTTCGGCGCGCCGTTTCAGCCGAGTGCCGCTTCAATCTGGTTGCGCATCAAAGCCAACAAGGGCGAAATGATCAGCATCGACCCCGCCCCCTGCTCCCGCTCAGGTTGCCGACACGAAATAGACCACGCTCTTGCCCCATCCTGTGCGCTGCACACAAAGTACCCGCCCGCGCTGGTTCACAAGTTGGTCGATGGCTTCCCATTGGCCCTCGCGGAAATCGACGGTGGGGTTGGCAATGCAGAGCCAGGTGGGATCAGTGGTCTGTGTGGTCATTTTTTGTTCAGCCGATTCTTGCCAGACGGCGGCAAATTATTTTCTCCACTGACGACTGCCTTCCCCGTCTTGCTCTCCAGCTCCAGTCGCGCACGCTTCGCGATGCGGCCACCAGTCTTTGCCGCCGACTCATTTTCTTCCATGCCGGTGGCGTCCGAATTTTCGGCAATCTGGCGGGTCGAAAGCTCGGCTAGCGCGGTAAAGATCAACTCAGCCTCGCTCATATGGTCGCGGAGGTTCTGGGTCTTGAGTCCCTTCAAATCCTTGTGCGCTTTCACGCTCACGCCCGACCATTCCTGATGAATGATGTTGGTGAGGATGGCGAATTCCTCGCCCTTTTTGATGTCGTGGTCGCTCCAGTAATCGGTCAGCTTGTTGCGCGTCTCCTGTCCAGTCATGCGCTGCTGTATCCATTTTTCGCTACGCCCGTGCTGCTGCCAGGTTTCGCGGGCGCGAGCAAGCGAAAGGCCGGGGTCAGCCATCTCCTGCATGCGTTCATAACCCACCCTGGCCAGCCACAGTTTGATTGGCTCGGCCTTTGGGCTGGGGACGGACTGCACCAACCGCAGCAGGGTTTTGGCTGTAGCCACGTCGGTGAAGTAGTTTTTACCATCGGCAGCGGGCAATTTCAGTCGGTGACAGTTTGTCACCGACTCGCTGCCGTCCTTGCCTATGACTGCCCTTTACCCCTATAAATAGATGAACTTTTTATTTCGCGCGTTCTATCTTGCGGTATGGACACTTAAAATCAGATCAAGCGCACATTGGCGCAACCGGATGCGATAGAAACGATTCGTCAGCTGCAGAACGATCCCACGCATAAAACCCGGGCGGCATTTGCCAGAGCTGTCTGTCAGCATTTTGGCTTTTACGATGCCCGCCAGCACCCGCAAGTCGCCGGATGCGCCAAGGCCTTGCGCGAGCTGGAGCGCGCAGAGCACTTTACGCTACTGCCGGTGAATAAGCGGAGCCATCTTTTGCGCAGGACTCCAAGTCCACAACGCCTGAATACGCCCGTCCCGAACCCCGTGGAAATGCCCGCACAGGCCGGCGCTGTCCGCGGGTTGACGCCGATACAAGTCAAAACGGATGAGCAAATGCGGGTGTGGAATGAGCTCATGCTCTGTGAACATCCTCAAGGGGCCGGACCACTAGTCGGCGCACAAATGCGTTACCTAATAGGCTCGGAACATGGCTGGCTGGGCGGATTGGGATTCGGTGCGACGGCGCTGCAACTGGCGGATCGAGATCAGTGGATAGGCTGGGATAGTGACACCCGCCGGAAGTACCTCTTCCGTGTGGTCGGTATGAGTCGTTTTCTCATCCGAACGGCGGTCCACTGCCAGAATTTGGCCTCTCGCGTATTGGGTATGGTGTTGCGGCGTCTCGGTGACGATTACGAGGTGCAATACCATTATCGCCCCTGGTTGGTGGAAAGCTTTGTGGATACAGATCAGTTCACTGGAACCTGCTATCAGGCCGCGAACTGGGTCGCTATCGGGCAAACACGGGGTCGTGGTCGGCAGGACCGGCAGAACCTGCGGGCCAAGTCGATCAAGTCGATCAAGTCGATCAAGGCGATCAAGGCGATCAAGGCGATTTACGTCTATGTGCTGGATTCGGGGTTTCGCGCCAAAATGGGCGTTGCTGAGCCC
>AOMP01000015.1_pt1 | contig 17168 bp, 13 predicted proteins | sample 537838 | NCBI WGS metagenome assembly AOMP01 (sample SAMN02954329, study PRJNA184676) | mine drainage metagenome | biome: terrestrial; feature: Kristineberg Mine; material: mine stream; isolation source: low temperature acidic, metal-polluted mine stream | place: Sweden: Kristineberg Mine
TCGACTTTCGTCCGCGCTATGAATTCATGTCTCAGGCGAACAAAAACGACGCCCATGCCTTCACGGTGCAAACCCTGCTCGGTCTGGCGAGCAAGCCCGTCGCCGGGATCAGCGCCGATCTGCAGTTCATCAATGTGGCCGGGATCGTCAATCAATACAACAGCCTGAAAAATGGTAAAACAGCCTATTCACTGATTCCCGATCCAGAGGAAACCAACGTCAACCAGGCCTATCTCCAGTATGCGGGCATTTCCGGTCTGCGCCTGCGCGCCGGTCGTCAGGAAATTAATCTGGATGACGAACGCTTTGTTGGTGCGGTGGGTTTCCGGCAGACGCCGCAGAGTTTCGATGCGGTCTCGGTACAGGACGAAGCACTGCCCGATCTGACGCTTTACGGGGCTTATATATGGCGGATCAAAAACATCCTCGACGAAAATGTACCAACACGAACTTTTCTCAGTGAGGCGAGCTGGACGCCATCTCCCTTACTGCATGCTCAAGCCTTCGGCTATGGCTATGGAAATCAGGCGCATAGCGCCATTCCCGGAGCGGCGGCATGTTTTCTGGCGGGTAATGCACAGGTTTGTAACAGCGCTACGCTGGGCGTACGAGTGCAAGGCGCCATTCCTCTGGGGGACACTCTGCACCTACCCTACGACCTGAGCTATGCCAAACAGTTGCCTTATGACAGCGGGAGTGCGGCGGTGAATGCCCAGTATTATCACGTCGGTGCCGGTCTGACGCTGGCGGAGCTCTGGCTGCATGCCGACTACATGGTTATGGGGACAAATAGTCAGGGCAGTTACGGCTTTCAAACGCCGCTCGCCACCAAACACGCCTATAATGGCTGGGCAGAAGTTTTTCTGACCACGCCGCCCAAAGGTTTGCGCAGTCTGTACTGTACCCTCGGCGGTAAGTTCATGGACACCCAACTGGCGGCCATTTATTATGATTTCCAGGCCGCCCGCGGGGGAACGCAATATGGGCACGAGCTGGATTTGTCGGCCACCCGCAGCTTTTCCAAACACTGGGGTGCCGGGGTACAGTATGCAGATTACCGGCGCACCAGTTACGGAGTGAATACCGAGGGCGCGTGGATTTTCGTGACGGCGAAATTCTAGCCGCAGCGTCACCCAATTGCACTGTTTTGATGCAATTGCACCAGAGGCCGCACCATAATACGTCAGCGCACAGCAGAGCATTTACCATAACTATCTGTTTTTATTTGCCATGAAATTAGGTATGATTATTGCTTAAAAGTTTACAATACGATCCGCAATGATCGTTATAGTGCAAAACGGCAAAGGCGTCGTCAGCAATCCGGCTGACTACGCCTTTTTTCTATTTCGGGAGCCTTAAAATGATGAACCCCGTAGCTGTACAGCGCCGCAAAGCGCGCCTGGTGGTGGTCGGCAACGGCATGGCGGGTATTCGCGCTGTCGAAGAACTGCTGAAAATGGCGCCAGAACTCTACGAGATTACCGTTTTTGGGGATGAACCCCATCCCAATTACAACAGGATTCTCCTCACCCCGGTGCTCGCCGGGGAGATGGCTTTGGAAGAAACCATTCTCAATCCGCTGGGCTGGTATGCGGAACACGGAATTACTCTGCACACCGGAAGCCGGGTAACGGCCATAGATCGGGTGAAGCGGCAAGTGCTGACCGAAGACGGATGCTCTGCGCCCTACGATCGTCTGTTGTTAGCCACCGGAGCGGCGGCGGCTATTGCACCCATTCCCGGCAACCATCTGCCCGGAGTGCTCAGTTACCGGGATATGTCCGATGTCGAACAACTCACCCGCAGTTGCGAGCTGGGTGGCGAAGCGGTGGTCATCGGTGGTGGCCTGCTGGGACTGGAAGTAGCTCATGGGCTGCGCGCGCGGGGCATGGGAGTGACCGTGGTGCATCGTCGTGCCTGGCCATTGGACAAGCAACTGGATGCCCGTGGCGGTGCCCTGCTGCAGAAGGCCATGGAGGACCGCGGGGTGCGCTTTCTACTCGGCAAGGAAAGTGCCGAGATACTCGGTGATACCCACGTCACCGGCCTGCGTTTTACCGATGACAGTGAGATTTCGGCGGACGTACTGGTGATGACTATCGGCATCAAACCGCGCATTGCCATCGCCCAGGCTGCAGGTTTGCAATGCGAAACCGGCATTCTGGTCAATGACACCCTGCAAACCTACGACCCGCGCATTTATGCCGTCGGCGAATGTGTGCAGCATCGCGGCCAGACTTACGGGCTGGTAGCGCCGCTGTTTGAACAGGCCAAGGTGGCCGCCAATCATCTCGCCGAGTACGGGCGGATGCGTTATCAGGGCTCGGTCACCAGTACCAAGCTCAAGGTCACGGGAATTGAACTGTTTTCTGCCGGGGACTTTATGGGGGGCGAAGGGTATGAGGAAGTTACCCTGTTGGATGGCAGTCAGGGTATCTACAAGAAAGTTATTTTACAGGACAACAAGGTGGTCGGCGGTTTGCTTTATGGGGATACCAGCATCGGTCCATGGCTGTTTCAGCTCATGCGCGATGGCACGGACATCTCCGCCTTCCGCGACAATATTGTCTTCGGCGAAACCCATCTGGGCGACTCTGGCCATGCCGGTGAAAACCAGGCTTCGCGGCTGGCCGACGGGGCCGAGATCTGCGGCTGTAATGGTGTAGCTAAGGGCAGTATCGTCAGAGCCATCCGCGAGCAAGGCCTGTTTACCCTGGAGGAAGTGCGTAAATGCACCAAGGCCAGTGCCTCTTGCGGTTCCTGCACCGGGTTGGTGGAACAATTACTCGCCAGTACCCTCGGCGGTTTTTATGACAGCAGTCCGAAAAAAAAGGCGCTCTGCGGCTGTACCGATTTCAGCCATCAAGAGATCCGCGATGCCATTATCCAGCAAAAGCTCCTCTCCGTGCGGCAGACTTTCGCCTGTCTGGACTGGCGGCACCCCGGCGGTTGCGCTACCTGTCGGCCGGCGGTGAATTACTACGTGCGCACCGCCTGGCCAGCAGAGGGTCTGGACGATGCCCAGTCTCGCTTTATCAACGAGCGCGCCCATGCCAACATCCAGAAAGATGGCACCTATTCAGTCATTCCCCGTATTTACGGCGGAGTGACCAGCCCTGCTGAGCTCAAGCGCATCGCCGAAGTGGCGGAGCGCCATAACGTGCCGATGGTGAAGTTTACTGGCGGCCAGCGCCTCGACCTGCTCGGAGTGAAAAAGGAAGACTTGCCGCAAATCTGGGCGGAACTGGGTATGCCTTCGGGGCACGCCTACGGTAAGGCTCTGCGTACCGTCAAATCTTGTGTGGGCACTGAATTCTGCCGTTTCGGGGTGCAGGACAGCACCCACCTGGCCATCGAACTGGAGAAGGGATTAGAGCGCATGTGGGCACCACACAAGGTAAAGCTCGCTGTCTCCGGCTGTCCGCGCAATTGTTCTGAGAGTACCATCAAGGACTTTGGCATCATCGGCGTTGATTCGGGCTGGGAACTTTACGTGGGCGGCAATGGCGGCATGAAAGTGCGTGCCGCTGAACTCCTTTGCAAGGTCAAAACCCATGCGGAAGTGCTGGAAATGGCCAAGGCCTTTCTGCAAATGTATCGGGAAGATGCCCAATATCTGGAGCGTACTGCGCCCTGGGTGGAACGGGTCGGTCTGGACCACATAAAAGCGGTTGTGGTGGTGGATGTGGCCTCCCGCCAGCAGCTCGCCGCACGCCTGGATTTCGCCCTGTCCCAGGAAAAGGATCCTTGGGCAGAAGCGGTTTCCGGTTGCCTGAATATTCACGCCGCGCCCCTGCGCCGCATCCCTGCTTGAGGTGATCTCCATGGAATGGTTAGCGCTTGGCAGCATAGAAGAAATCCCCGCCCTCGGTGGTCGTTATGTGGACACAACTCAAGGACAAATCGCCATCCTACGCAATGAAAATGATGAGATTTTCGCCGTCAGCAATCGCTGCCCGCACCGTGGCGGGCCATTGTCTGAAGGCTTCGTTTCTGGAAAAATCGTCTTCTGTCCGCTGCATAACTGGCAGATTGATTTAGAAAAAGGTGAGGCGATGGCGCCAGACCATGGTTGCGTGAAGACTTTTCCGGTGAAAATCGAAGACCAACAGGTCTGGCTGGGATTGGAGGGGGTGACACCATGACCTTGATCCGCCCGCAGAGCGGGCAGTCATTGCGCCGTCTAGAGAGCAAATCGGCTTGCCCCTACTGCGGGACTGGCTGTGGCGTCATCATTGAGCATGATGGCCAGCACATTACCGGCGTGCGTGGCGACCCGGATCACCCTGCCAATTTTGGGCAACTGTGCAGCAAGGGCAGCAACCTGCATTTGACCAGCCGGGGGGATGATCGCGCCCGCGAACCCCTGCAACACCAGCGCGGCAGCGAAAGCTGGTCGCCCCTGCGCTGGCCGGAGGCGCTGATGCAGATGGCGAAGGTCTGGGCGGAGATTATCCATACCCAAGGCCCCCAGGCCGTGGCCTTTTATGTCTCCGGGCAACTATCGACGGAAGACTATTATGTCGCCAACAAACTGGCCAAAGGCTTTATCGGTACCAATCATATCGACACCAACTCGCGGCTCTGCATGGCGTCTGCGGTAACGGGCTACAAATCCAGCCTCGGCATGGACTCGGTGCCTTGCAGTTATGAAGACTTCGACAGCGCTGATTGCCTGTTTATTGTTGGGGCTAATGTCGCCTACGCCCATCCGATACTGTTCCGCCGGATCGAAGCAGCGAAGTTACGCCGCCCAGAACTACAGATTATCGTTGTCGATCCGCGGCGCACGCCGACCGCCGCCATCGCTGATATTTTTCTGCCCATTCAGCCGGGCACCGATGTGGCGCTGTTTCACGGCATGTTGCACATTCTGATCTGGGAAGGGTTCCTGAACAGGGCCTTTATTGAGACCCATACTGAGGGCTGGGAAGAGCTCAAGGCGCGGGTGCAGAACTATACCCCGCAATGGGTAGCGGAAACCTGCGCTATTCCGGTTGCCGACCTGCGTGCGGCGGCGATAGCCTTCGGCCAGGCACCCGCCGCCCTTTCCCTCTGGTGTCAGGGCTTGAATCAATCCAGTCATGGCACCGATAAAAATGTTGCTCTCATCAATCTGCATCTGGCCACCGGACAAATTGGCCGGCCGGGCGCCGGTCCTTTCAGCCTGACCGGACAACCCAATGCCATGGGCGGACGCGAGACCGGTGGTATGCCCGCACTCCTCCCTGGTCATCGCGAAGTAGCCAACCCCGAGCACCGGGCAGAAATCGCCGCACTCTGGGGAGTGGAAAGTCTGCATCCGCAGCCCGGCTACACCGCAGTACCCCTATTCCAGGCACTGGAACGCGGGGAGATTGAGACTGTCTGGATCACCTGCACTAACCCGGTACTGTCCATGCCGGACCAGACACAAGTGCAGCGTGCTCTCGAAAAAGCCCGTCTCGTCGTCTTGCAGGACAGTTTTCTGGGCACCGAAACTGCTGCCTATGCGGACCTCCTGCTCCCCGCTGCCAGTTGGGGTGAACGCGAGGCTTTGGTGACCAACTCTGAACGGCGCATCACCCATCTGCGAACTGCAGTTCCCGCACCTGGCAGCGCCCTGCCCGACTGGATGATCTTCCGCGATTTCGCCTTTATTCTCGGTGACGCCCTGGATACCCTCAACCATCCACTACCAAGCGCAAAAGATGCCTCTTGGGCTGTACGTGCCCAGCGCATGTTCAACTTTGCCGATTCCACCAGTATTTTTCTGGAATATCGGGAATGCACCCGAGGCCGGGATTTGGACATCACGGGTCTCGACTTCTCCGTATTGGATAATCAGGGACCGCAGCAGTGGCCCTATCCAGAAGGCGCCGTAACCGGGCAAGCGCGCCTGTACGCTGATGGCGTTTTCCCCACACCTAGTGGCCGCGCCCGTTTCCGTGATCCCGAATATCTGGGGGTTGCCGAAGAAATCGACGCACGTTATCCCTTACGCCTGACCACCGGTCGCTTGCGGGATCATTGGCATAGCATGAGCCGCACTGGCAAAGTGGCCGCTCTCTTCGCCAGCGATGAAGAAGCCTTTCTCGAAATACATCCGGACGATGCGCGACGCCTGAATCTCGATAACGAAATGCTGGCCAAAGTCAGCAGCCGGCGTGGCAATAATATCCTCAGGGTGCGGGTTAACGCCGATCTGCAGCCGGGGCTCCTTTTCGCCCCTATGCATTTCGGGCGCCGCTATGCCCCCGCCGCCCTCTGCAATCAACTGACTCTCGCAGCCATTGATCCCAATTCCGGCGAGCCAGAATTCAAACATACGGCTGTACGGGTAGAGCCGGTGTTATTCCCCTGGCAAGGTACGATTCTGCGCTTGCTGGACAAAGACGCGTATTTCCATGCCGCCCAACGGATCGCCAGCCAGTTCCCCTACGCCAGCCTCGGTCGCATGCGCCGGGGCGAGCGCGAGGGCTTTATTCTTCGCATCGCCGGTGAACAGGCCCCGGCGGCCAGTGATATCCAGGACTGGGATCAGGCCATGGGCATGGACGGCCTTGACATCCTCGACTATGACGATGGCCGCCGGGGCATACGCAAACGCCTCTGCATTCGGCAGGACCAGCTTTATGCTGCGCGTCTCTTCGGGGAAGACGTCACTCGTGACTGGTTGCGCGAATTATTACTCAGTGCCGCCGATGTGCATTCTTACCGGCATGCCCTTTTTGCTCCCAAAGTCCCCACCGACATGGGCACTTGGGTGCGCTCACGAGGAGTGTGTGCCTGCACCGGGGTGGATGAGCGCACTTTGCGGCAACACGTTGCTGCGGGTGCGGTTACTCTTGGCCAGATCGCCCAGGCTTGCGGTGCGGGCGGCGAGTGCGGCTCCTGCAAACCGGAAATCCTCGATATCATCCGCCTTATGCGCCGGGAGGCCTCATGAGCACCCCAACTCTGAATCTGCCCCAGATCGTCGGCCGTGTGGCTCGAGGCCGCGAACATGCTGAAGACTTATCTCTGGAAGAAGCCCAAGCCCTCTTTGCCGCTTGGCTGGCGGGCAAACTCCCTGATCTTAGCGCCGGTGCGCTGTGGACAGCCTATCGTATCAAGGGCGAATCCGTAGACGAGTTGCGCGGCTTCGTGCGCGCCACCGAGGCCAACCTGCAGCCCGTTATCCTCGACAGTGCTTGTCAGCCGGTCATTTTACCCAGCTACAATGGGACTCGGCGCGGTGCCAATTTGCTGCCTTTGCTGGCATGCATCCTCGCCCGTTGCGGCGTACCAGTATTGCTGCATGGCCTGCATGCCAGCAGCACGGAAAGTGCTATAACGCTGAGCGACCATGACCCTTCCGGGCGGGTCGGCACGGCACAGATTTTTACTGAATTTGGCCTACCCATCGCCCAGGACAATGTGCAGGCGGGTACTCAGTTGCAGCAGCAAGGGCTCAGCTACCTGCCTGTGGAACAGCTCTGTCCAGGCCTCGGGCGAATATTTCGACTCCGTCAGCAACTCGGCGTTCGCTCCAGCGTACATACGGTCGTCAAGCTCATTAATCCCTTCCGGATACCTGCGGTACATTGCGCCGGGGTTACCCATCCACCCTATCTGGCGCTTCTGCAAGCTTTTTTTACCGCAACAGGGCGTCGCGCTCTTTGCCTGCGCGGCACCGAAGGTGAACCTTTCGCCAACCCCAAACGCCGCCCCGATCTGCATACCTGCCTAGCCGGAGAATGCACCCTGTGGATGGCTAAAGACGATAAGCCACTGCTCCAGATCCCGGTCTTGCCTGATGATCAGGGCGTCAATGCTACCTGCCGATTCATGGAACAGGTGCTTGCCGGACACGTTCCCTTACCCCCGGCGCTAGCCGATCAGGCAATTTGCTTGCTTTGCCTCAGTGGCCGCTGCGCCGATGTGGACAGCGCCCGCGCCCACCTTTCTCAAACCCTTTCCCGCGATGCGGCATAACCGGAGAAACCCCCCATGCACCAACCCTCCCTCCCTCCGGTCTCCATTGTCGGCGCCGGCCCCGGCGACCCCGAACTGCTCACCCTCAAAGCGGCGCGGCGTATTGCCGAGGCCGAGATCATTTTCTATGACGCCCTCGCCAACCCGCGTATCCTCGACATGGCGGCGGATCATTGCCGCAAGGTCGAAGTGGGCAAGCGCGGTGGCCAAAGCTCGACGCCACAGCTGCTCATTCACGAGCAGCTCATCCGCGCCGCGCAGCAGGGGCTGAGGATTGTACGCTTGAAGGGCGGTGACCCCTTCCTCTTCGGTCGCGGCGGCGAAGAATGCCTGGCCCTGCGCGCTGCCAACGTCGACTACGAAATCATTCCCGGCATCACCAGTGGCATGGCGGCGGCAGCTTACGCCGGAGTGCCCCTCACTCACCGCCATCGCAGCCAGTCCGTACTCTTCCTCACCGGCCATGAAGCGCGTGGTGGCCAGGCTCCAGACTGGTCGCGCTACGCCCAGGCGGCTGATACTCTGGTGATCTATATGGGCATCGAACGGGCGGCTGGCATCTGTACAGATCTTATGGCAGGCGGTCTTGCGGCGGGAACCCCGTGTCTTGCCGTACAATGGGCCACCTTAGAGCAAAAACAAGTGCAGGCCCCCTTGGCACGACTGAGCACGGAAATTGTCCGTGCCGGACTCGGTAGCCCGGCCATACTGATTATCGGCGCGGTCGTGGAGCTTGCCGAACTCTGCGCCTGGCTACCGAAAACAGAAGATGCTGCGCGCCACTTAATGCAACAACCTTAAGGAGTTTTCGTGTCTCAAGTGCAGTTCCTGCTGGCCCACGGTTCACGCAATCCGCAATGGCGACGGCCCTTCGAGGTTATTGCCATGCGCCTGCAAGCCAGCCAACCGCAGCGAAAAATCATACTCTGCTATCTGGAAATATGGACGCCCAGCCTCGCTGAGGCGATGCGCAAGGCCTACGCTTCCGGTTTGCGCCAGTACCGGGTTTCGCCCATTTTCTGGAGCAGCGGCAGGCATCTGCAGGAGGATTTACCCGCGCTTATCACCCAACTTCAGGGTGAATTATCTGGCTGCGCAATCACCATCGATAGCCCTCTCGGCGAATCAGAGATCATCGTCCGCGCTGCACTGCAAGCCCTGCAATGAGCCTATGCACCGCATCGTCCTGATCGACAACAATACTGAGCGCGCAGAAATTCTTCGTGACGCCCTCCATCTAGAAGGCCATCAGGTCGCTGACATTTTTGCTTGGACCGAACTCTCGTGGCAGCGTTTGGAAAAACTGCAACCCGACGTCATCATCGCCGAAGCCGGCACGCCGGAGCGCGATGTCCTCGAACACATTGTCTTTCTCAGCGAAACCTTAGAACTTCCGGTTGTCGTTCTCGGCGCTCCCGAAGATGAAGATACCATGCGTCGCGCCATCCGTGCAGGGGTCGCTGCCTACGTCGCCCACGGCATCTCCGCCCGCGATATCGCCCCTATTATCAAGGTCGCCGCCTTGCGCTATGCCGACTACCGTCTGCTACGCAAAGAACTCAAAGACACCCAGAACGCCCTCTCCGAACGCAAGCTGGTGGAAAAAGCCAAAGGTATTCTCATGCGTGATCTGCAGATTGACGAAGCCGAAGCCTACCGCCGCCTGCGCCGCCTGGCGATGGATAAGGGCAAAAAATTGGCGGAGATCGCCGAGATGGTGATTACCATCAGCTCGTAACCACGCTCCAACAGATCAGCACTCAGTTCCCTAGCTGTCCACGGAAAAAATAGTATCATCTTAACAACTTCGTAACCTATTGATTTAATGTTCACCGCATTTACAAGAAAATTAATGTTTCATCCTGGATCGTTAGTGCGCAATTTGCCTAACGGCTTTCCCAGGCTTGGGAAAGCTATACCTTTTCCATGCGCCTTTATATCTTGCGTTCCGTTCTATTCCGCTCAGTACCGTGTTAGCTAGCGGCACTCAACATCGAAGCCTATAAGTATTGATCAAGTCTGGCGACATCAACTAAGCCGGTCGCCGCTCATGCCCATGCCGTATGACTTGCTGTTAGCCATATATTGAAACAGCTACACGCCGCTCTACTATCTGTATATCTATTGTGTTTTATGAAGAGGCTGACATGCGTGTTGCTGCCATCAATTTACGCGCCCTGCCGGAGCAACGTGATCTCATTGACTACGCCGCCAACCTGCTGAACAAAAACCGTTCCGATTTCATGCTGGAAGCCGCCTGCGAGCGTGCGCAATCGGTGCTGCTCGACCAGGTGTTCTTTGGGCTGGATGCGGAAAAATTCCAGCGGTTCACCGCCATGCTTGATGCGCCGCCACGTGCCAATGAGGGTCTTGAGCGGTTGATGGCGATCAAGACGCCGTGGGAAAGCAATCAAGCATGAGCTTGAAGCTATCCTCGCCGCAAGCACTTGCCGCGACGCATCTGTTCGGCGACTTTGAATGCGGAGAGCCTGCTCTGGATGAGTGGCTCAAACGCCGGGCAATGAACAACCAGCTCACTGGCGCCAGCAGGAGTTTTGTGGTTGTTGATGAAGAAAATCGTGTGCGTGGCTTCTACTCCATGTCAGCTGGTGCGGTTTCTCATCAATTGGCGAACGGCTCAGTTCGTCGCAATATGCCCGATCCGGTTCCCGTCATGGTGCTTGGCAGGCTGGCGGTAGATCGACGGGCACAAGGCATCAAACTGGGGGCAGCCATGCTACAAGACGCGGTAAATCGGGCCATCACCGTATCGCAGAACACCAGAGTTCGCGCTTTGCTGGTTCATGCGCTCCACGAACGCGCCAAACAGTTCTATGAGCACTACGGCTTTCAGGAGTCACCACAACATCCGATGACGTTGATGCTACGCCTGAGTACCGTCAAAGCTTGATTACTCCACGCAGGTATAATTTTCGGGCTATATGCAAAAAGAGGTTGACTAGCAATCATGAAGGGATGAAGGGAGAAATGCCTATCGCGTGCCAAAAATTTGTTGACCTAGGCCATTCTCAACATGTGCCGTTTTGTGCAGAAGAGGGTTGAACAAGCGGTCGTGGCACGGCGATCAAATTCTCCGCCTGGTGGTTAATCATCCCCGACCTGCGAATGCGAATGACCGGGTCGCAGCGTTTGCAATCATTCAGAAATTGGTGGGCAGCACGTAAAATCGCCCGGTGACGTTTGCTGCGCATAGAAAAATCGACAAGTTGATGGACAGAATCAGGGTCAGAAATGGCCCCGAAAGTGTCCGGAAACGAAGTGTTGATTAAACGTTTTTTCTTACATTTTGCCTGAGAAAGGTCAGATGCGGCTACTGCATCCTTTTCGTCACGATAATAAACGTATCGCTTATCATGTATTTTATGCACGCAAAGATTTTGCGATATGGCCTTCTCGAAGAAAAAGTAATCCTCCCAGAAACGCAAGTTGGGAAAACCACCCAAAGCATGAAAACTCTCTGCACGCACTACCGAAGTAGCGCCCTGACACGTATCCATTATATGAATGGTTCTACTATTATCTCGTGCATCCATCACCGTATAAAGATTTCCATCGACAACCAAGCCGCCAAATAGCATATCTACCTCGGGATGCTCCTGAATATACTGAAGCCCAGGATTTTAGATAATCAAGTAAATATGCATCATCAGAATCCAACCGTGCTATCCACCGAGTATTCAAGTGCCACACACCATGTCTTCCATAATAGAACGCACCTTATTTAGTGAATGATCTGTACTGCCGTCATCTACAATGACACACGAAACATTCGTAACCGTTTTAGTCTTTAATTAAAGAAATTATCTTTTAATAAATTGTTCTCTATTAAACACAGCGATTATCACACCAAAAAACTGTTTTATTTCATCAGACATTACAGCCATGAAGCAGAATCCCCCTTGTTTCGCTCTTGCTTGGATGCTTGACCTGGCCCCGTCGGGTTCTCGTTGCCATTTTCTCCAGCGAGAGTGCTTGACACCGTAATGGTGCTGTGCGACCGACCCTTGGTAAAAAGTCAGAATCACTACCATACCCTTTATTGTCTCGTTTCTCTCCGCCTCTTGGAGCGGTTTTCCTGCTTTTTGGAGGTCGTGCCGACCCGCTCGCGGCGCAGCTTCCTCGAAATCCTCTGCCGGACTCCAATTTCGCGGATTAAAGCCAGTTCGCGAACAGGCGCGCGAACGATTCCTTGAATCTTTCAAAGATCGACCGCTTCCGCCATTGCTTCAGAGTTATCTTCTTTGAATTCTGCAAGTCGTTTTCGAACATCGCCTCCATTTTGCCTGCAAAGTCCTTCCCTACTATGACGGCGTTAACCTCCTTGTTGTTTGCGAAGCTCCACATGTCCAGATTCGTGGAACCTACGGTTGACCATGTACCGTCTATCACTGCGGTTTTCGCATGGAGGATACGCCCTTTCAGCTGGTAGATTCGGACTCCGGACTTAAGGAGATGGGTATAGTAAGATTGCCCGGCATATACTGCGATCGGGACGTCGTCCTCGGTCGCAAGTATTAATTGGACGTCTACCCCCCGCATTGCTGCGCCGGTTAGTGCGTTTATAATTGCCCTATTCGGCACGAAATAAGCCGCTGTAACGTGGATGTAATTTGTGGCATTTGAGAAAGCGGTATAATACATCAAATAAGTCAGGCGATTCCGCTCCCCGGGTCTGCTCCCTATGGCCATGACGTAGTCATCGCCTTCTTTCTTGAGAGGAGGAAAGTAGTCCTGTTCTGGTAATATGGGGCCTTTGTGCCGTTTCCAGGTATCATGAAACAGTCTCTGGAATGCGGCGACCGCCGGGCCTTGGATCATGACGTCCGCGTCCTTCCAAGGTTTTGCCGCGTTTTTTTCGTCCCCGCTGCTAGCCTCATCGCTGGTGATGTTGACGCCACCCGTGAATGCCGTCTTTCCGTCAACCACCAATATCTTGCGGTGATCGCGGTGGAAAGGATCTATTGGGTTGTATTTGATGACGTTGACACCACCCGCCCGCAAGCGTCGGAAGAAGGCGGCGGGCGTATCTATACTGCCGATGCTGTCGTATATAATGTTTACCTGCACACCCTCAGCTTGCTTTTGAAGTAGAAGACCAGCGAATTTCCGGCCGGTTTTATCGTTGCTGAATAGGTACGTCTCAAGATTTATGTTGTCCTTTGCGCCGCGAATGGCCTCCAGCATCATTGCAATGGCCTCGGGTCCAGTCAGAAGCGTCGCTTCGTTGCCCGCGATAACCGGCTTGCCGGTTATCTCCTCCATCAGCTTTAACTGCCGCGTCAGGATGCTCGTGGCGCCTGATTCCTTCTCGAGGTTGTCCATAAGCGCCTTGCTCTTGGCCGGAGGCAGTTCCCTTCCGTTGCTTTGGATCTCGGGTAGCCCGGTCACCGGCAATGCCGCCAAGCGTTCAGCGTTCGGCAGGTTTGAAGCACAGCCAGACATGAGCATACTCAGCGTGGGAAGCGCGTAGAGGAATATCTTTTTTGCCATAAATGCCTCTAGTTTAGACCGGAAAATTACAATGCAGTACCTCCGCCTTTTGGGCAGATACCGATGACCTACCCCGCAAAAAGGCCGCATGACTCACTTTTTCTTCAATGGGGTTCTACGCCCGAATCCGCGAAATTTATCCGTTCCTTATAAATAAATTGGGTGCCAGCAAATGATTACGAGGCATATGGCTATGCTCACCGACAATTATCTTGTCCGGCGTGTTGCCTTTAATGCGACATATCAGCATGCAGCAGTGCTGCAAATGCTTCGGCGGTTACGGGTTCTGAAAAGAAATAACCTTGTGCATCATCGCAATGGAGCGCCAAGAGTGACGCATACTGCTCTGCGGTCTCGATCCCTTCGGCAATGGTCCGCATCTTCAGATTTGAGCCCAGGCTGATCACCGCGTGGACGATCGATTTACTGGCCTCACTGCTGACCATCTGACTAACAAATGACTGATCAATCTTTAGTGCATAGATAGGATATTGCTGCAGGTAGCGTAGACTGGAGTATCCCGTGCCAAAGTCATCGATTGCCAGTTTTACGCCCATCTCTACCAGCGCGGATAGTACTTCTTGAGTGGATTCCGTATTGTTTATGAGAACGGTTTCAGTCAGTTCCAGTTCCAGCAATCGTGGCTCCAGGCCTGTTTCTGCAAGCATGGTTCGAACACTGGTTACGAAATCCTTGTTTCGGAACTCAAAGCCCGAAGTGTTCAGGGCGACGGTCATGGGTGCCAAGCCCGCCATGATCCACTTTTGTGCCTGACTGCAGGCCTGATGCTGTACCCAACGACCCAGCGGTAGGATCAGACCACTCTCTTCAGCAATAGGGATGAATTCCTCGGGGAGCAGGAGACCTCGTTCTGGGTGCTGCCAGCGCACCAGTGCCTCAAATCCCACTATCTTACCGCTGCGCAGATGCACCACGGGCTGATAGTGCAGGATAAATTCCCGCCGTTCCAGGGCGTGACGTAAGTCGACTTCTGTCGCGTGCCGCTGCAAGGCCCGTGCATGCATCTCCTGCTCAAAGAACTTATAGGCATCCCTTCCATTGTTTTTGGCATAGTACATGGCCGTATCTGCACTTTTGAGCAAAGTATCGGTGTCGCCCCCGTCATCCGGATAAATACTGATACCGATGCTCACACCAATATGTATTTCATGTCCGTTCAGCAGATGAGAAGGTGCCAGTGTCGCAATGATTTTCTCGGCAGAAAGTGCGGCGTCTTGCGCATGCTCAATGTTGGGGAGTAGCACCACGAATTCATCCCCTCCCTGCCGGGAGACGGTGTCGGAGTGCCGCAGGCAACCCTTCAGGCGGTGGGCGACGGATTGGAGCAATAGATCACCTATCCCATGCCCCAAGGAGTCGTTGATGTGCTTAAAGCGATCCAGATCCAGAAACATCACTGCCAGTGGTCGTGTCTGTCGCCGCGCGATTTCAATCGCCTGACTCAGTCGGTCCTGCAGAAGAACCCGGTTCGGTAATCCTGTGAGTGCATCATGTTGTGCGGTGTAGTCGAGCTGATCTCTGGCTGCCTGCACCTGATCAGCCAGTTCGTGAGCTTCAATCGTCGCAACCACTAACCGGGCATTGGCTTGTCGCAAGAGTAGCAGCTGCTCATCAATAATGCTCTGGTGCAGCTCTACGGCATTATTATGCTGCTCCCGAGAGACGACAGAATCTTCTCGGACAAGAACTAAGTCCTCTCGCTGGTGTACAACCTCTTCACGTGCATACGCTACAGCTTCCCGAGTTTCAGCTATTAGTTCCCGAGCAGATACGAAGGCATAGGCATCATCTGCGATTTGCTTCTGCTGCCGAAGATAAAAAAGCTCGTGCTCGTCAGAATGCTCTGTTTCGGAATCATCCACTGGCGGATGCGCGCTCATGGGCCACGTTCTTCTTCTGCGAACCCCAGCCCCGCATCCAATTTTGGGTTTCCCGATAAAACACCGGAATACTCGGAGAGCTGCGCACCGAGGACAATGCCCTTATCCGTAATTTCAAACAGTCGAATGTCCTTGCTGTGTGCGCTGCCACGAACCTTGACGACGGATAAGACCCGTTCAAAGCGGCCAGCAATCACCACATATCGTTGTACAATAATGGCATCGGCCAGAAATGCACTCCCAAAAGGACTAAAGCGCAAATCGGTGTAGCGATCTTCCAATTCAGAGGTCATCAACACCGTAACCCCCATACCGGTGAGTACCGCAATCATGCGGTATAAGGCACTGCGGAACTCTTCATGAAACTCTGGGGCTAGAACGAGCACAAAGCCCGACAGAGAATCAATAACCACCCGTTTGGCCTGCAAGTGCTGAATGCGGGTGATCAGATTATGGAGCGTTTCATCAATCGACAGGCTCAGAGAGCGGGCGTCGATCATTCCGACCTGGCCGCTTTGCACCATATTATACAGGGTTTTATTCAACAACTGACTGGGGCTTTTCTCGAAGGCAGCAATTACACCGGGTTCGCCCAGGCGCACCCCCTCTGCCAGGAATTCTGTGGCGAGAATCGTTTTCCCAGCTCCGGATGGGCCTACTACGAGTAGCGCATATCCTGTGGGTAACCCCCCACCAAGCATCGCATCCAGCCCCGGTACACCCATCGCCATGCGTTTTTCGTGACCGGGCACTGCAGTCGAGTGGAATTGGCCACTCAATTCCGCAATTGCGCGAGGGAAAATCTCCAGGCCATGCTCATGAATCCGAAAAGTGTACTGCTCTGTGCGCTGACTTTGTCCACGCATCTTCAGTACCTGTATTTTGCGCACCATGGTGTCCCGGTACAGATTCTGAGTCATCCAGATAATGCCATCCGCCACGGTAAATATGGGGCTGGACGCCGCCTCTGACGGGGTGTACTCCCCAATTAAAAAGGTGGTGGCCTGCCAACTGGTCATTGCCATACCCAGTTGTTGCAAGAAACGCTGCATGGCAAATTGATCGTGCGGACCCGATTGCATCACAGAACGAAAGGAATCCACAAAAACCAGGCTTGGTGAGTAGGCTTGCACCTCATCTACAATGCGGGTCAACACCTGGTCAAAGTCCCCCTGCTGCAGGTCTTGCGATAAATTGACGTAGCGAATGGATGCGTTCACCTTGCTGGCATCAAAAAAACTGAACTGCTGTTGATAGCGCAGCATTTTAAGGGTTGGTTCACCTAACACCGTAAAAAAGATTGCGCGATGATCCGGTCCTGCCTGGCTGAACATGATCTGATGGGCCAAAGTGGTTTTTCCGCCACCGGGCGCGCCCGCGATCAGATTGAAGGAGAATTCCGGCAACCCTCCACCCAGCAGGGCATCGAGGCCAGGCACACCAGTGGGTAACTGACGTATCATCACGTTATCGTTCATCATTTTACTCTTTAACCGGATGCATCATGAACTTCTTCCATGCAACATCTAAAATACGCGCAGTGACCTGGTTTCCAATCAGTGTTGATAATACACCAATAAAAACGTTCAACAACTGACGGGTCGTGACGCGAATTTGTGCAGGGGTCAGGGGAATTTCAGCAGAGGGTAGTAAGGGATCTGTTATGGGTCTATCCAAAGGCTGAGGTGCAGAATGATCCTGCCAGGGTGAGGCGTTTTCCGTGAGAAACACGCTCCTTGCGTAGAGCGTATCAAACCCTTCTTGTCCGACTAGAAGGGTGATTTCCGTCGTCAACGATTT
>AOMP01000016.1_pt1 | contig 17165 bp, 16 predicted proteins | sample 537838 | NCBI WGS metagenome assembly AOMP01 (sample SAMN02954329, study PRJNA184676) | mine drainage metagenome | biome: terrestrial; feature: Kristineberg Mine; material: mine stream; isolation source: low temperature acidic, metal-polluted mine stream | place: Sweden: Kristineberg Mine
GGGATAAATCCCGGTCTTGAAACAATCGTTGCGCCCGCATGGAAATCTCGGGCTTATTGTCGCTCATCAGCGTGAGCGCCACCTGGTCGTCAACACGATCCGTTTCTTCTGCGTCCATCGCCTTGATGAGCACATTCATGCGAACGATCCAGTCCTTATCCTGGAGCGCACGTTTAACCTGCCGGTCATCCATGGATGGATACACGCGGCTGACGCCAAGTGCCCGCTGGTAGTCGTCAGGGTTGGACAAAACCTCTTCCACCTTCTGGGCAGATGCGATCTCCATCAGTTTCTCCTGCTGCACAAAGATATTCCGGGCAGAATCATACTGCTCCAAATGCGGCGTTTTGCTAATAAAAACCGGCTTGTCAGCGGGATACAACTCCTCCACGGGCTCGTTAGATCCATGACGGTCAGGAATGGTGACAATAATACCGTCATCCACCCGCTCAATAGCCAGAACGGGGGTCGCCACCATCGGTTTATGACCAATGACATGCTCCAGAAGGTGCTCCCCGACCAGTAACTCACCGGCTGTTTTACGCTGGTAAATGTGAGTTTTACCGGCATTATCCACCTTGGATAGCAAAGGGGATTCACGGACCTCTGTAGCGGTTGCCATGCTCATTGGAGTCCCCTTTGCTGGCTCTTGGCCAGCCCCTTGCTTTCAAAGGTAAGATTACCGGTCCTGTCCAGCATGACCTTCCCATATGTGCCCGGTTGGATCTCCGGCGGAAACGGGCGGCCCTTGGCGTCGATTACGGACACGTCTTTGCCCATGGCCCGCGCTGACAGCGTTTTGCGGGTTTCGCTGACCCCGTGAATCTCGCCGGTGAATTGCCGGGTCTGGCCGGGATCCGTGCCGATGACTATCTCCTGGGCAGAATGATGCTGCGGCTGTGACAGAGTCCTCATACGGGCCGGGACCAACTCGCTGATGCTTTTCCTGACTTCCGGCGATGTATCCTGCGCCGCCCGGTCAATCTGCCGGTCCGACAGGCGGGGATGCAGCGTATGGACAGCCACCTCGCGCACCTCATCGCTGGGGTCCAGCAATGCCCGCTCTACCTGTGGATCTGACAGGCGGTCAGCCAGTTTTTCGACCGCCACGGCCCGCCATGCGGCATTGCGAATCGTCAGTTCCTGCTCCACCTTCTCATCGGGCACCCGGCTGGACAGGCTACCCATGACGTGCGCACGGGTCTTGTAATTCGGGTCGAGCAAAGCGCGCTCTACCTGGGCGTCATTCATGCGCGGGGTGAGTGCCTGAACGGCTTCCATGCGCACACCAGGATCCCGGTCGGTCAGGGCCCGCTCAACCTGGGCATCCTTCATGCGAGGTGCCAGGTCCGCCACAGCCACTTTACGCACTTCCGCGTCCGTATCCAGCAGCACCCGCTCCACCTGCACATCGTTCATGCGTTTGCCGAAACCGGATACCGCCAGCGCGCGGACTTCCGGGGCCTCGTCGGACAACGCCAGTTCGACCTGAATATCCGACAGTCCGTCGGGCCTGCCCGCCAGAGTGAATGCGCGAACGGACGGCGCAGGATCCGTTAGCGCCCGCTCCACCTGCCTGGGGGTCAGGATATCCATATAGCCATGCACCGCCTCCCGGCGTTCGGCGGCGTTCGTGCTGGTCAGTTGTGATTCAATTTCTAATGGTGTTATTTCTCTAGTTGTCATTACGCAACTCCTCTCGATCTGCTGCGGGTTTTCTCTTTTCCCTCGAACGCCAGGTTGCCTGCTTTATCAAGTACCACTTTTCCATACTGACCGGGCTGAATTCCGACAGGAAAAGGCCTGCCCTGAGCATCCACAATGCTCTGCGTTTTACCCATGGCGGTGATCTCGATCGCTTTCCGGTCCTCGCTAATGCTGGCCACCTTGCCGGTCCACCGGCGCTGCTGGCCGGGTTCGGTGCCGATGACCACCACATCCCTTTGCAGCGTGCAACCCGGTGCGGACATGCCATCTCTGGTTTTACCAACCTGCGCCTCATGGTGCAGGCTTGCAGCCGGCAGGCCAAGTGCCCGGAATTTCTCGGCGGGCATCACTGCATCAATCTCCCGCTCCAGCGCATTTACCGCGCTGGTGATATCCGCCATGGAGGCCGTTTGATATTCTGTGGACCGTGTATTCAGGTGGGCCAGTGCAATATCCCCGGCAACACCGGGTATGTGGGCCAGTAATGCCTCTTTCTCCACCGTTGCAATACGAGCGTCGGTAGGCCAGACAACGGCCCTATCCCCATTGCCGGGTGCAACCCCCTCATCAGGGTCGCGTTTTGTGGGCTGAAAGACCACGTCCCCGTCAGTCCATGCACCGAGCGCAATACCCTCCTGCACAACGCCGTCCGATGTGCGGAAAGCGATGTAATCCCCCTTCTGGATATCCTTCTTCACTGCCTTTTCAGGGGCATCCTGGAACTGAATACCGTTCTGATGCATAACGGACGTCACCCGAAACTCCAAGGCCGCTTTCACGCCCGGGAAACGCTCTTTGTCCTTCTCATAATCAGGACTTTGAAAATCCAGCTTCTCGATACCTGGCACGGCGTTGGGAACATGGCCCGATATATTGCCCCGCTCAATGCGGCCCAGAACATCGCCAGGCATGATATGAGGCTTGCCGTCCGGCCCCGTCACCAGATCTTTCCAGCGCATTGGAGAGCCGCCTTTTTTGTCAAAGGCCGATTCACGCAAGGATACGCCCACATGATCGCGTCCGGTGATATCCTTATATTTGAAAAGGTCGCCACGGTTGAACTCCTGAATACCAACGGTTTGTTGCGGTACAGGCATGAGATGTGGATCGGAGACGCCCCGTGCCGTCTCAACGGACCGCAGCACGGCGTTTTCAGCCTTGTGGCGCTCAATATTGCTCCCCATGGACAGTTTATAAGCATCCGTATTCGGATCGACGGCATCCAACGCTGGGCCGGGCTTGACTGCGCCGGAGATATGCTCAGCCATGGTGCCAGGCAGTACCACCGGAGAGATGTGATCGGCCCCATCCATGCCGGGCATGCCGTTCGACCACCGGTATATGCCACGCACACGGGTGGCCTCTCCAGCAGCGGCGTCCTCAAGCACGATGCCTTCCCGTTCTTTTTCGGTTTCATCCGCATAGCGGACGTAATCGCCACGGGAGACGGAAGACCGTTCTTTCTGCTGTTCCTGCTCCACCTGCAATTCCGGCACATGACTCAAAAGATGGTCAGAGATTTTCTGCGCATCGGAAAGGGCCGACATCAACTCTTTGGTCCGGTCTTTTTCCGGCAGGGACCGGAGCCATGACGCCAGATACGCGGCGGAGTTCGCGACACCCTCGACGCGGCTCTGCTCGGTCGCCTTCACCTGGTCTGGGTCAAAAGCGATGCCCATAACACGGGAAGTCATCGCGGCGGAAATCTCGGCCCGCAATTCTTCTTTTGCATACTTCGGAGAACCAAACTCACCAGAAAGATCACGGTTCAAGCGGGTAGGATGCCCTGTGGCGTGGGACGCCTCGTGCAACCGCACGGTGTCATAGTCACCAGCCGTCGGGAACGCGGATACGGGCGGCATCCGAATGTGATCCGGTGACACCCGGTAAAAAGCACGATTGCCTCCATTGTCCTGGCTGACCCCCATGGACACAAGCATGTTATCAATACGCTTATCCGGTTCGATCTGCCGCTCAACAGTCGGACGCTCCAGGGGAGGGATACCATCAATCTGGCTGGCATGAAAAACGGTGTAGTACCGCACACCCATTTTCTGCTCTTTACTGACCTCACCAGTTTCCTTGTTGACCGCCTCTTTCTCATACTGTGACCACTTTTCGACAGGGAAACCATGCTCACCCTTGCGCACCTGCCAGCCTTGCTCTGCGGCCTGCTTGTATGTGCAAAAGCGACCGTCGCCGTCGCCATCGCCGGGGCCAAAGGTCATGAGCAGTTCGCGGTTTACGCCCCGGTAAGGCTTGCCGGTGATGGCGTTGATCGGCGTGTCGTCGCCCATGGAGGGATCCCACGGCTTCTGCCAACTGGCGGTGCCTTGCTCGACTCGCTTAATGAGTTCCTCCGCCAGTTGCGCGCGGAGGTCTGGTTTTTCAGATTTTGTAGCCATCGTCTGCTCCTTGGGTTAGACGTTTTCAAAAATTGTGGGCACCAGTTATATAGTGCCTGCGACACGCTATTAGATCTGATGCCCCTTCTGCTGCTCTTTTCCGCGATTGCGGCTGCGGTCCTCCACGGTCAGTTTGCCGTCTTTGTTGAGGATCAGTTTGACCTGCTTGCCTTCCAGCGCCCTGCAGTCAATGTCCCCATCCAGTTTTTTGGTAGGAAAGCTGACCGTGATTGGTTTACCAGCCCTGGCCAGTTGGAAAAGGGTGTTTCCGCGACCGGCTGCCGTGCCATCTTCATACGCGCACAGCAGCTTGCCGGAAGCCTGTTTCTGCTTTCCAATATCCACTTTTTCCGCGAGGTCTAGCGCCATCAAGTAAAATTTCGCGTTGCCCGAGTGCATCTGCCGACCATCAGGAAATGTCGCGAGCTTATCCTTATGCGCATTGTTCTCCTTCGCGTGTTCATTGTTGAACTCGCGCACTCTTTCCTCCCAGTGCTGGGCCAACCCGGGAGTGCTCACGCCATCCAGGTGCGGTTTTTTGCCAGCGACACTTTGAGTGTGCAACTCGGCACCGTGTTGCTCGGCATACTGGTAAACAGATTCTTTCAATGCCCGATTCACTGGCACGCAGTGCATACTGCAGATCATGGCTTCGGCCAGCGCCGGGTCTTTTACCACTTTGGTGCGTTTGGTTTCCGTAATTGCTTCCGCAGAGACCGCGGGTTCCACCAGATCGCTATGCCCATGTTCATCGGGGACGCAGAGATGATAGGTCTTGGTCTTCTGGTCATATTCCAGCGCCATGCCGCCCAGGCTCTCATGTGGCGCATCCTCTACGGGCTGCAATGCGAGGGGCGTCTTTTCCTTTGGGGATGGTTCCTTCGGAGCACTGACGGCAGGGCCTGCAGCCAGCGATTCGGCCACATCGACAACAGGAACCGGAGCCTCAACCACCGTCTCCTGAACAGTCATCGGTGCCGCACCGCCAGCGGTTACAGATCCAGCCACCCCTAACGCTAATTTCTGTTTTGGCGTCTGGCTTAGCGCCCGTTCATATTCTTTCTGCCATTTCTGGTCAGGGCACTCCAAGGGAATGCCTTTGGCGACGGCATGCTTAATGGCGGTTTCCATGAAAACGCGGTTGCCATGGATCTTGAGATTACGATCAGGGCCGACACGTTCCGCCATCTTGTCCAGCGCCTCACCCACGAATTGCTCGCGGCGAGTAGCGGCTTTTTGGCCGAAGCCAATCATGCTGGTGAACGGGACACGGATTTTATCGCCGTGATCGATATGTTTTACGCGACCATCGGCGTCCAGCACCTTCTCGGGCTTGTCGGCCTTGGGGATGGTGGGCAAAACAACACCTGGCTTGGTGCCGGCATCTTGTTCGTCCGACCGCTTTTTCTTTGCTGTAGCCTCTTCTTCGTCAAGAATCTGCTGGGATTTGTTGATGGTGGAACCGGCTTCAATGGTTCCTGCGTCCTGCGGGATGATACGGTCGATGATAGGCATGGGTTATGGGCCTCCTGGTCCTTGGGTTTAGGATGACACTACTAAGATAGTGTATTTTGAAAAAAGTTCAATCCTTCTCTACGGGATGCGCCCGGCGATCCAATAACTGTGCAATTTGGGCGATAGCGCGGGGCCGGTCCTGGTCAAAACCGGTTTTCGCCACCTGGGTCAGGAACTTCTCATACCGGCTCAGGGCACTGGCGGTGATGGCCTCCTTTTCATCAATGACCGGCTCAGGCAGGTGGACCAGCAGCAGTTTGACGATGGTGTCGAGCATGGCTGCCAGGGTGTCCACTTCAGCGGTCAGCGATTCGATGTCTGATCTGGTGGCCAGGATGGACGACACGATGCGCTTTTCCACGCCATTGAGCGCGTCGTCTTCCGGGCCTTGAGTCTCCAGGCCGCGCAAGGTGTACTCGGTGATCAAGGCGGGCAGGGAGAGCTTGCGGGCGGCGGCTTCACGGCGTAAACGAGCAGCATGGTCGCCCTGGATTTTCACATTGCCGTAAATGGCGGTTTTGCTGGTTTCATCGCTCATTGTTGTGACTCTCCCTGTTAGTTATATGGCTGCTGGTATTGAGGCGCCGTTGGAACACAGGTGTATCCCTGCGGACACTGCGGCGTGTTTGCCGGTGGTGCGTAGTATCCCTGCTGTGACTGTTGATATTGCTGCGGCGGCTGCTGGTTGCCGACGCCGTAACCCGCCAAGCCGCCCACGCCGGCGCCGATGGCTGCACCCGCCAAGCCGCTCCCGGTTTGGTTGCCGATGACCGCTCCGGCCAGAGCGCCCAGAAGTGCCCCTCCGGTGGCATCGGCGGTTTGGCCGTTACCCATGTATGGATTATTGGCGCAACCGGATAAGGCTACCGCCAGGGCTGCGGCAATCGCCGTCTTGTAAATTGTGGTTTTGTTCATTTTAATCTCCCTTGGCGGGGACAACCCCACCGTCCATGAGTGATACCAGTCTTATAGCTCAGATTACATAGAATCCAACATCCGGCAGGGCACCACTTCGCCCAGGATTGGCGCATTACCCGCACGCAGCGTCAGGCAGGTGTGTTGGCCGCTCGTCCGGTCCATAGGCCCCGGTGGCAGCCGTAACAATTCGTCCGGTGTCAACAACGGCTTACTTCCGCAGCCGCTTTGGACCTTGCCCAACTGTTTTGAGATATACTCAGCAGTCTCCATGTCCACTGGCGAAAGAAAAACACGGATATGGCTGTTGCTTACCATGCTACCCAGGCATTCAAGCTGGTCTGCATTCTGTACCGTGATATACGACTGGATACCATAACCAGCCATGAAGGCGAGGCCATCCGACAGCCCGTACACGCCCCGTTCGAAGCGGTCATAATCGTCCAGCAGCAACAGCAGCTTGTGCCGGTAATGCGGTACAATGTGACCGTCCTGGTAATGAATCGTCGCAGACAGTCCCCTTTTGATGAGCAACGCCAGCAGCGCCTGAAGCGCCTGATGTACACGGGTCACCAGGTACAGCGTTACCGGCGTGTCCCCATTCTGCAGATCATCCAGACTGAAATCGCTAGAGGAAGTGGCTTGTGCCACTGAAGCGTCCCCATAGGCACCGAGAAAGTGCGGTACCTCGGACATTATGGCGGATAATTCATTGGGACTTGTGCGCATCATGTCTTTTGCAACTTCACGGGCAATACTAACTGTACTGTGCGCCAGTTCATCGACGATTCCTGGACGCTGGCTCAGTTGGTAAGCGTCCGCCAGCGTGAACGCCTGTCCATGCTGGTTTATGCCATGCAGCAGTACCGCCGTGATGACACTAAAGGCCCACTTGTCGAAATGGCTGACCGGGGGGCACACCGCCGCCGCCACGCTTCTCACATCGTCCAATTCGTGTTCCGTGCCAAACCGCACGGTATCCAGCGGATTAAACCTTGGGCTTCCATCTTCACCCGGCGCAAAGCGGATAACCTTTTGCCCAATGGCTCGCCGATGTTCTGCCGTGGCTCTGTAGAGTTCCCCATGAACATCGTGTACGACTACCGACCCCTGATAATTCATCAGCGTGGGAATCACCAAACCAACCCCCTTGCCAGAGCGGGGGGCACCCACAGCTACCACATGGTTATTACCGCCATAGATAAGGGGTTTTCCGGCGTATCCGCCGATAACCACACCACCATTTTCAGGTGCCTTGAGCAGCGAATGGATGTCTTTTTCCGACGCCCAACCACCGTTTCCACTGTTGGACCGCTTGAAACAACGCTTCACTGCATTTGCCAGTTTCATGATGGTTACCCTCGTGTTTTTATGAAAGTTGGTACTGCTTACTACACGGCGGGGCCAATCCCTGCACGCTTACTATGGCCAGAGCACCCAGAAGTGCTTCCTTGGTGTGGGCGGCGATCTTGCCGCCCGGTGGTTGGTATTACTTCGCAATTGCCGCTGCGGTTGTGATTACGCCGAGAGCAAACTTGTCGCCCCGGCTCGCCTTAGCGTCGGTTTCACGACGAAAAAACACATTGCTGAGGTACTTCTCAGCCATTACTTCCCATACGCTATCCATAACTACCTCCGTGCACGCTAACCAGCGGGGCCAATCCCCACCGGGACTTGCTACCTTGTATATAGCACTCGTTTCAGAAAAGATCGGGTTCAGAAGCCGCCTTGATGACTTGTGCGCATCCGGTGTAGCCCTTATGGATTCCACAGAACTTCAATGCCTGGTCAAAATCCGCTTCCTGCTTTTTGTTGCCGTAGCTGGGCATATCCATAAAGCCACTGCTGTTGGTGCCGTTTTCCTGCATGGCCCAGTACGTCGAGCCGCCATGCATGGCGCGGTAGGTGATCTGCTGCGGCACGGTGCGAGCGGGGCCATCCACCATGACGATGACGCCCAGCAACCCGACTGCAAACAGGGCGCCGCCCGTAATCAAAGGGAAGGCGCGGGCAACGGCAATGGTGATACCCACAGCCGCCTTGCCAAAATCAACCGCGCCACCAGCAAAGTCTCCTACCGCATATTTAATGTCGTCCATGTCCATGGTGCTGCTCCTTATTTCTTCCGGCACCGTTGCCGGGTTTCATACACCATGCGCCTGGCGGGAAGCGGTCTCACTCCAGGCCCTTGCCTTTGTCACGGCGCTGTTCGGTACTTATAGCCACAGAATTCGAAATGCCTGTATTGCGCCCTTTCTTCCTGGCTTTTTCCAGTTCCAGCAGGTGCTGACGCTCGAGCAGCAAGCGATGCCACTGACCGGCGAAACCCACGGCGGCCATGCTGGCAGCGGCCTCTGGCGGCGACTCGGGCAGTGTGCCCAGCGTGCCCTTATGCGCCAGTTCCTCATCCAGGGCTTTTTTCATGATGGGGTCGTCCCCGCGCATAACGTTGGTGAACCCGCGCGCGGGGATCTCCAGCCCATAGTCATTGACCTTTGTAAACGCGATATCCTTGCCGTCTTTGCTGAATGACCGCCGTTCGATGGAGACCAGACTGCCGGGCTGCAGTTGGTCGTCGCCACGCGCTGCCTCTATCTTGTTGTCCTGATAGATGAAGTGTGCCCGACCATCGGTCGCTTCGAGCAGGATGTATGCACGGTCGTTACCTTCATCGAGGCCGGTACCCAGCACCCGGCCGGTGATCCGCTGCCCAGGTTCCAGCTTGGAGACCACGGGCAGCGACCGGCTGTCGGTCATCAATTCGCGGTGCTGCAGGAGCATGGTTGAGCGGGTTTGAAGGATTTCCAGTTCCTTGAGCGCCTTATCCCAGCCGTCATCCAGCTGCCAGGTCATGTGCCCCACTTTCTGCGCCACGCCGATTTCACATAAGGCACCCAGGCGGGCCACGCGCTGGCGGCGGTCGGCATAGCTGGCGTTATCTTTCACCGGATCCACCGGCGGCTCGCTGATCAGGTTTCGGCCGCAGCCAGCATGGCCGTCTGATGTGCGTTCAACCTTTTTGCTGATCTTCCGGTCCAGCTCGGTGAAGCGGCGCTGCGGGATTTCCCTTTCCAGCCCCTGGCGAATTTCCCGGTCTGACCGATAGCCCAGGTCACGGGTGGCCTCATCCTGGGCCATCTCACGAATGCCTGTACGGACCATCTCCGGGGCTATTTCCAGGTTGTGTCCACCGCGAATCAGTACATGGACGTGCGGGTGCGCCGTGTTGTGGTGGTCGATGGCCACCCACTCCAATGGTTGCCCCATCTGTTTTTCCATGCGGGCCATGATGCGCCTGGTATAGTCCGGCAGATCCAGGCGGTCGCCGTCCTCCGGACTGATCACCATCTTGAAAATCTTTTCGTCGCCCTCCTCCTGCCAGCCGTTGACGGTTTCCACCATGGATACGTCCTCGTCATAGGCGTCGAACCCCTGTCCGCGCTCCCCCTCTTTCTGGGCACCCTCCCGTTCCAGATACTTGGCGTGCGCGGCCCATTGGCCCTTGCCCTTGGCCTGCACCCATCGCACCCGCACGAAAGCGCGGCGGGCATGCAACTTGTCGGCGGCGGTGCGCTGTTTTGTCGCGCGCGGCTTGCGACTGTCGAAGTGCGGCATCCTGGGCTTGAGACCGGTAAAGGCAGCCTTGTTGCGCATCGTGCGCACTCTAGCAACAGCCTTTGATGCCTGTGGTTTATGGACGAAATGCCGGTCTTCCCGGCGTTGCCGCTCGCGATCCCGCTCAAGGGCACGCTCTTCCTTGGATAGGGTGGACTGATCTTTCAATGGTGACCTCCTTGATTGCTGGGGCAACCGGCTACTCCAGCCGGTAATACGGTGCACACGGGGAACTTGGCGTCATAGCCGGTCGTGGCACATCCAGCGAGGGCCGCTAAAACAGCGGCTAACACGGCCACACGCAATGTCTTTTCCATCAACCTTCCTCTTTTTGTGTCCATCCCATGAATATAGCACCATTAAATTAAAACATGGTGCTATATAAGCAATATTGGAAGCGGTCTTGCAGGAGAAAGGGAACGGGATGAAGAACAGGACATTGCACATTGTCGGGCTGAGTGGCGGCAAGGATTCCACTGCGACGCTGCTACTCGCCATCGACCGCCTGGGCAAAGAAAATGTCCGAGCGGTATTCGCCGATACCGGGAATGATCATCCGGAGACCTATGCGTACCTGAAATACCTGGAAGATAGGTTGGGTATTTCAGTGGTGCGCCTCAAGCCGGATTTTTCAGCGGCGATTGCCAAAAAGCGGATGTTCATCGCGAGGGACAGACGGGTTGGCAGGGATAAGCGTGGTGACAGGATACGGTGGTCAAATAAAGCAAAACGACGGGCGCTGGCGGTGCTGCAGCCCACGGGCAATCCCTTTCTGGATCTCTGCATGCTCAAGGGTCGCTTTCCGACCAATCGAGCACGGTTTTGTACGGAATGGCTCAAGCGGGACCCGTTCGTCGAGTATGTGGACAGCGTTATCCAGGAGGAGGGACGGCGTGTCGTGGTTTGGCAGGGCGTCCGGCGAGACGAAAGCGATAAGCGGAAAAATGCGAAGAAAATCGAGCGCATGGGCCGTGAATACTATAACTTTCGTCCTATTGTTGAGTGGTCGGTGAATGATGTGTTCCGGTCTATTGCAGAGCATGGGGTGGCCCCGAATCCGTTGTATCAGACGCTGGGTCGGGTCGGGTGTGCGCCGTGCATCTATGCCACCAAAGGGGATGTCCGATCACTCGCGGGAAGTAATCCTGTGGTGATGGATCGAGTGCGCGACTGGGAGCGGCTGGTGGGTCTGGCCAGTAAAAAAGGGTTGGCGGCGTTTTTTCAGGGGAAGGAGCTTGCCGGAACCAAGCCGGGCGAGGTAAGCGATCTGGTGTTCTGGGAACGCCACCAGATCGACGGTATCCTGCGCTGGGCTGGAAAAGAGGGGCTGTTCATGAAAGAGGATTGGGGCCATGTTGACAGCGATGGCTTTTCGCAGGGTGCAAGCCCCCGGTGTGGATCGGAGATGGGACTATGCGAGTAAGCCATCAGGAGACATACAGGCAGTCCTCGCTTTCGGCGTAGTCAACTACGGAACTCACATCCCACCCTTCCCTGTCCGCCACCAGAAATGCTTCCAGTTCTTTGCGGATACGATCTTCCGTCTGGAACTTTGCAGGGCTAATTTGGCCGGTCAGCAGCAAAGGAATCAAATCGGCGGCGACCATGCAGAACGCAGCATGGTGTTTCGCCACGGGGTAATAACGTGGCCCATAGGTGTTGATGCCGTAGAGTCCGGCACCTGCCATGTGCGCAGCTAGGGCACAGACACGAAGGGCTGCGGTGATAGCTGGGTTCGGCGTCTCGGGAGTCACCCGCGAATGCATCAGGTGGTCCAGATAAGCCTTGTAATTGCCCACATCCAGGTAATCCTCCTGGGCGTATTGACGGGGCGGTTTGGCGCTACAGCGGTTGCCGATGGTGACGGTTTCGGTGATATGCTTGCTGTTGCTCATGGTAAGACTCCTTTAGTGGTGGCAGGCGAAAGAAAAAAGGGGGCGGGCGCCCAGTGATGCGGCGGCCCGCCGGGTTACGCCGGTCAGTCCAAGTCCACGGCGGGCAAGTCCTGCTCCCACTTACGCAACAGATCGTCTCCGACCTCGCCAGCCAGGCTCAGATCGTCCACCACCTGGCGCATAGCGTCCATCAACTCAGCATCATCGGTGATCAGAATCCCCGCGTAATCGGTGCTTCCACCGTCATAGCAACTGTGGGACTTGCCGTAGACCAGATACTTCTCCTGGCCGTCTTTCTGATAAACGTGCAGAGAATTGTAGTTTTGCAGGTCGTCCGGATGCTTGGTGTGGTCGTAGTCAGTGGCAGTGGCCACGGCGGTCCAGTTATCCAGGTCGATTCTGACCGGGCGCCCGTTACTCATGCGAATCGTTTTTATGCTCATTTTTAAGTCCTCTTTACAATATGTGCCAGGCCCATTTGCCTCACACCCCATGCACGGCGCGGGAAGCGGTCCCTTCTCCGCCCGGCCACCTGCGGCGAGCAATCGGTGAAGACGCTGAAACGTGCTTGACCACCCATAACAGGCGTGCCATATTTGTTTTTTCTTGCCGCCATATGGCTTACCATGGAGTTCAGGATGCCCACATGTCTTTCTATGGTCGGTTTGCTTGGAGGCCGCGAGGCCTTGCCTGATTTGCCTAATGGTCTGTTGCAGTGGGTACAGGTTATCCGCCACGGCATTCCTTCCGCAGCCGTTGATTCGTTGGCATCAACCCTACACATTTCGCAATCCGAACTGGCCTCCGCCCTGGATATTCCCCTGCGAACTCTGGCGAGACGCAAGAGGGAAGGGGTTTTCACCAGTGAAGAATCAGCCAAACTGGTCAGACTGGCTCGGGTCATTGAGCGGGCGGAAGATGTATTTGAAAACCTGGATGCCGCTATTGATTGGTTAAAAACGCGGAACGCCGCTTTATCAGGACAGACCCCACTTTCCTTGTTGGATACCGACATCGGCGCCGAAGGAGTATTGGATACGCTCGGTCGAATAGAGCACGGCGTATTCGTCTGATGCCAACGGTCTGGCGAATAGTTACGGCCAAATTTGCCGATACCGCCTTTAGCGGAGAAGGCGCCCGTCGCTATGGCGGTCGCTGGAACCGGAAAGGTGTGCCCGTGGTGTATACTGCGGAAAGCCAGTCACTGGCCATGTTGGAGATGCTGGTTCAAGATGAGCCGTTGCGCGCCAGGTATGTGGTGATATCCGCTGAATTGCCAAATGATTTGTCGATGAGTCGTTTGACCGTGGACCATCTGCCTATGGACTGGAGAGACTACGATCGAAGTGACATTTTGCAGGACATGGGGATGAGGTGGCTTGCGGATGGAGTGAGCGCCGTTCTCGCAGTTCCAAGCGCTGTTATTCCATCAGAGTACAACTACCTGCTTAACCCGACGCATCCGGCGTTCGCCCGCATCAAAATTGGCAGGCCTGAATCGTTCTTAACCGACTTCAGGTTAAATCCTTTTGACTAAGCTTCCCTGATCACAGTTGATCAAAAGTGTTGCCACCGTGGGCGATAGCACACCAAAAAAAGCCCCACCTTTTGACTGGTGGGGCCAAACGGATCGCCGAGCGACCAGCAATCCGGAGCAAATCTTCAGTGCAACGGCATGGCGAACGGGTCCTCATCAGGACTGGCAGCGCCCAATCCACCATTCTGGGCGTCCCGGAACGCCCGCATCTCCGCCGCGAAATCCTTGAAAATCAGAGGCTCCATGGGGATCATGACCCCCCGGTACCGGGATGGTCCAATCAGCGCGCGGGCATCATCGACCCCGGGCAATCGGCCCAGCAACTGATGCAGAGCCACCGGATAGCCAGCAGCCTTGGCGACGGCATCCTGACCGGAATGTCCGCGACCGATGAACAGCGCCCAGCCCGCATCCTTGCGCTTCAATGACATCCCAACCAGTTGTAATGCACGGTCATACTGATCTTCTGAATAGGCGGACTGGTCGCCGAACGTCGCCGAGCCGACCAGAATGTAAGCCAGTGACATACTTGTTCTGTTTGTTCTGCCCCCCGCGCCATCTTCGACCATGACGTTCGCAGACAGAAAACGTCGCAACGCCTTTTCCTGGTCGGTTTCGTCCGCCCCGGAGCCGCCGGCGGCGTTTTCTATGTGATCGGCGACCACCAGCGGTACCAGTCCCGCAACAAACTCACGGGCCTGATCATCCTGATCCGCGCCGAAGATGGCACAGGCCAGTGCTGCGATGGGCGGGGCGAGCGATTCCTTGGTCCGCGCGTCGGACGCCGGGGATCCGAGACTCAGCGCGGCCAACACTTCCGCATGCCGCCGCCGCCACAATGGCCACCGGCTCCACATCAGCCGCCGCAATCCGCTGCCCAGCGTCTCGGCGTCAGGGAGCGTCGGCACGGAACCGCCATGGATCTTTAGCAACTCAAAAACGATCATCCGGTTGCGATCCGCCTGGTCCAGAGTGGACATCTGGATGCCAGCCATCAGGCACGAAAAAATGGACCGAAATACCTGCCCACGTTTCCCGTCCTGAGTGCCCTTGAGCGCACCGTCGGCATCGTCCACGGCATCCGCGTGGGACGAATACGCAGTGCGCAGGATGCTGAAAATGCCGTCAATGCTGCTTGTCTGACCGAACCTGGAGGTTTTTTTGTCAGGCTCGAATTCATCCAGTATCAGTGTGATAGCATCTGGAGACATGCGCTGACGCACGCCGGCGGCAGACGATTCTCCGCCAGCCTCGCTGTAAATCATCGAGCCGCGCAACAGAGTACGCAAGATGTTGACCAGAGTGGTCTTTCCCGCCCCGCTTTCTCCGGTGACGAAAGCGTGAGGCCGTTGCTGAAGCGCACCCAGCACCGCCTGCATCAATATCCAACCCACCAGCAACAACGGATCCGTGCGCGGACGTACCCACGACCAACTCTGAAAGAAACGCACCAGATTCATAATGTCCGCGGCGGTCGCCATCTCTTCTCCAACAACCTTGGGGCCCACCGGGCGGGAGACATAGAGTGATTTCCGATTCGGGTCGCACGGCTGCAGTGCTTGCGGCTGTTCGCCGGAACGGAGCAGGTACACCCCGTCGGATCCGTTCACCACCAGATCATCAGGCTGGTCGCCCGGCCAGCAACCGGCACCACGAACGGCCGAGAGACTAAACCGCCCGTGGGCCAGAGATGTTTTCATCAAATCATTCACCGCGTAGGGAACATTAACCGATACCTCACCTGTTTTCTCATTGATCTTCGGCCATAAATTGTATGCGGACTCCAAAGGAACCAGTGGCAACAGCCCCTGGGCATTTGTAATCTTTGTGAGATTGGTTTCGTAAATCTCACCCGCCCGTAGCGACCAGAAGGCCGCATTGCTGGCATCCTTCATCCCCAGCGGAATGAAGCCTTGCCCGTCCAGCGCAAAATCACTGTTTTGCCCGCGTGGTGGGCGTGCGTGTGCCTTCTCCCGATCCTCCGCAACCCGTTGCTCAATGGCATGCTTCACCGCATCTACACCGTCAGCCAGCAGCCAGTCATCGGCGCCCTGTTTGTACAGCACCCGTGTGCCATCAGACTTCTCATCCTCTTTCCACGGGCAGAATATTACCACCCCTTGAAGCCCTGCCTTGAGTAACGCACCAGCCAGCGCCTTCACAGAAAAGAACACGCTGGCATTGGCGACGGCCAATACCACCAGGTCCCGCTTGTTGCTAATGACCTTGAAACTTTTTTTGGAGATCAGGTCCGGGGTGAAGAAGTCATCTGGCTCCAGCATACCATCGCTGTCCCCCATGGCCACCACAACCTTCACGCCGAGTTCCTGGATAAGGGCAAGCAATTCCGGGTTGATCGGAGTTTCTTTTGTGACGTTGATTTTCTTCCCGGCGGCGTCGGCCTTTTCCTGTGCCACACGATGGGCCGCCACGTCATGCCACAGCGTAATGCCAGCCAGGCCAACTGCGGGGATGTCTGCTTTTACCAGCGCCTCGGCGTTCTTCTCTCCATCAGCGACTACCAGATACTTGTCGCCATCAGCTACATGAGCCAGCAACTCCCGCAATCGCGCTGGGACATAGATATGCCCACCGGAACCGGGGCGCGACAGATATTTCCCGCCGATGACAACCTCAGTCTGCAGCAGCCGGTACCGCACAAATTGCAGACTGGCATCCATAATAGGGGAACCATCCAGATCGTGATATGGGATCTTGATGCAGTCGCAGTGTATCTTTTGCCCCTCGCCACGGCCAAGGTCCGCCGTCGCCTGCGCACAGGTAACCAGTGTCCAGTGGGGAACATCCCCGGGAGTCAGCCCGCTACAGGCTAACTCCCGGGCAAGCAAATCGACGTCGCTCATATGTGCTCCTGTATTTTCTATATTCTGTACCGCTACCCCATGCACCCGGCGGGAAGCGGCTTACATCCGGGTCTATGCCGGTTCTGTTCTATATAGCGCTAAATCCCTATGTACAGGGTTGTCTGGTGAGAGGCGGGAAAGAGGCCGAACTGACCTGGCCCCGATTGGGTTGGGAGTCATATCTCTTCAATGTCGCCCATGCGACAATCCCAGGCATCAAAGAGGTCATCCTCGTCGATGCCGTCCAAGACATAATCCTCGAACCCCTCATAATCATCCGAATCGAAGTGCTGCTGCTGGCCCTCTGTCATGTCCATGGTAATTTCTCCTGAAGGTATCGGTTGGCAAGGTAGGGCGGCCGCTCTCTGCTCACCCATGCACGGCGCGGGAAGCGGTCTTGCAGACGGCATGCCTGGTAGACGGCAGGCCCCTTACCAGTTTTGCGGTGCATACCATCCCCTATAGCACCGTTTAGAAGATCTACGAGGCGTCGCGGGAAGAGGTCACCGCTTTGACACAGTTGGAAGGTGTGTCAAAGCCCGGAATCGGCACCAATCCTTGACACACTTTTTGGCACAGTTGACACAGTAAACCGCCTATTTATAGGCTAAGCGTACTATACAAATAGTGTAAAGCACAACAAAAAAGGCTCCAAATCGCTTTGGAACCTCTTGTTTTTACTATATTACCTGTATTTGCTGCATTTACACTA
>AOMP01000017.1_pt1 | contig 16705 bp, 23 predicted proteins | sample 537838 | NCBI WGS metagenome assembly AOMP01 (sample SAMN02954329, study PRJNA184676) | mine drainage metagenome | biome: terrestrial; feature: Kristineberg Mine; material: mine stream; isolation source: low temperature acidic, metal-polluted mine stream | place: Sweden: Kristineberg Mine
CCGCCACATCAATGGCATCGTTGCGCGCGACCCGCACTTCCGCCCCCAGTTCGCCGAAGTACTGCACCAGGTTGTAGGTGAAGCTGTCGTAGTTATCAATCATGAGTAACATTACAATGCCATCCTTATGATTTAATGATATAAATATTTATATTGCCGCGTTTCGTACCCGCTTTTATACCCGCTTCCTGCAATGCAGTGTATTCATGGGGCGTAGATTACCTTTTCTGCCCAAAAAGAGCGATTGCAGCAAACAGATCCCCCAAGCGAGCGACTGCGCCAATTTCTTTTGTTGCCGACAATGGCTAGCCGGCGAGCGAAGAACCAGCCCTTACATCCACGAGCAGTTTCATAAGAAATCAGGCACATCACGTCGAAGCACGGTGCAAGCCTATTGACGCAGCCTGCCAGCCAAAATGTCCTCCACGGTGTGTGCTGGAAAGCGATTTTTAGTAAGCAAATACAATATGATGGATAGACCACCAAAAAAACAACTCTAGTAAGGCATATTTGTATTTAGTAACAAGAAACAAATATGCACAAGCCGCCGATTTTTGATTTTTTCCAAGGCAGGTATCCTCCCTGGTGAATCGTATTGGACGCTCTCTCCAGAAAACCGCGTTGTGGTACAGAGAAACTGTCCAGCAATAGAGGACGGTATGAATCAGCGGTATTAAAGGAGAGACTGCTATGGCTATCGTCATAGTGGCGTGTATTGTCACCGGCTTCAGCTTCTATGCTGGAATCCGTGGCAAACTCGTCAACGCCGGGATTATTTAATCCTTGCGTACCCCTGTCATCTTTTGGATGACCGGGGCTACAGTCGATCCCTGGGAACAGAAGGGCCTGTGTCCGTATCCCGGACTCTGCTCACGACATCACCAACCCCTCGCCTTGTGCTTGGGGTTTTTCTTTGTCTCGTATTCAGATTCGGTACAGAGAAACTGTCCAGTATCTCTCTTCGGTATGAATCCAGCATCCTGCTGAGAACCTTGAGGAGATTGAACATGAAAGCATTACGCATTATTGCTGCGGCGTTGGGCAAAAGACTGGGGGGCGTCAGTGTTACCGTTGATCCAAGGGCACAGACGGCCTACACGAATGGCAAGCGGGTAGTATTGCCGTTTCTCCCAGATGTGGCGGGTGATGAACTGGAAGACCTGTTGCTGGGCCTGACGGCGCATGAGGCATTTCATATCCGGTTCACCTACAACAGTGGACGGGATAAGGGCGTTCCACCTACAGGCGTGCGTATCACGCCGTTCATCAATCGCCTGGCAAATTGCCTGGAAGATCCACGGATCGAGCACCTGGGTATGGATGCTTATCGGGGTGTCCGCACCTATCTGGAGAAACTCATTCAGTATGGACGGGCCAAAAACTGGTTTAACGACAGCCCGAAAGATGACGAACACCCGGGTAATCTGGTGATATTCGCGCTGCTGTACCTGTATCGGGCGCACTATCTGGGTCAACATGACCTGGATGTGGCGGCTAAAAACTGGGGTGACGCGGTTTGCAAGGCGTTTGGGGCCGACTTGTGGCAGAAAATCATCTCCATTGCGGATCCTGCCGTTCGCGCTTCCGCAGAGGATGCGCTGGACGGACCCTGGTGGGCAGCCAAGCAGATCAGCGATCTATTGGGCGACGCTACTAAAGGCCTACCCGAAGACCAGCAACAGGCCGCACGTAAAGCGCGTGAAGCACAAGAGGGCGATCTGGATGCGGTTGACCTGGCTGATATGGCCGGTGATTCCGTTGCTGCGGCGCGTGCGGGTGACAATTCGTTTAGATGCGATCCCGTGAAGACAGAACGGACGTTTTCGCAAGTGCCTGACACAGTAAAGCTGGAAGCCGGGAGGATATACCGGCAAATCTGTGGGCCATTGGAGGCAAAACTCTGGGCACGTTCGCAAGAGGAAGTTTATACCTCTCGCACGGGCACCAGTGGCGTTGTGGCTACCGCATTGCATCGGGTAGCCACAACCGGGCAGATTTTTGGCCGGCACATAGAGGGTGATTCACGGAGTATTGCAGTCAAGGTGGTTGTTGATCTCTCAGGCAGCATGGGTCGAATACAGGACAGGAGCTGCAGTTCTTTCTGGGCGACAGCCGGGGCATTAGCATTGACCAGGCTCTTTTCGGGATTAGGCATCGAATATTCGGTGTCGTGGTTTGGAACGTACTATGTTCCGGGTCGTCCGTTTTCGTCGGCGCCCCTAAAGCCGAACGATCTTTGGGAATCCAATAAGCTGGGTGGCACTGCCACCAATGATGCCATGAGTCGTGCCGGCATCGAGCTGATAGGCCACACCGCCGACCGTAAATTGCTCATTGTCCTTACCGATGATGACGTTGACGAAGAGGCCGTTAGTGCCATTGACCACGCCCTTGGTACTCAAGGCGTTGAAGTACGTTATGCGCTTCTCGGAGCCATTACCGGATTCGATTTTGCCAAAGGCAGGATCGGGATTGGTGGAGCTACGGATGCCGGTAAGGTGCTGGTACAGGCTTTTTCCAGCTTTGCAATATAAGGGATGTGCTATGCTGAAGCGTATAAGGAACTGGGTACCCAGTTGTGAGCAGGCGAAATATATTGCCATATCATTCAGGTTGTTTGGTGCTGGATTTTTCGCTGCCTTCGGTTATGCTGCGATCATAGGGGTCATTGATCACGAGTCGGTGCCAGGAACCAGCGATCCTTTGTTCCAGGCAATATTGTCGGCTCTTATCTGGATAGTGGCGGAGATTTTTGGCGTTATCGCTATTGGCAAAGGGGGAGTTCATGAGCTTTGATTGGTCACTCCTGACGCTCGGAATTGTGGTGGTGCTTTTGGCTGGATGGTTTGTTTGGCGAATACCACCGCACAATCACTGATTTTCACCCAACCCCACGCTTCGGCCTGGGGTTTTTCTATGGCTGAGGTTCGCCCCATCTTGCAAGTCGTCACCAAGGGGCCAAATTTGCCCTGTGCTGCATTTTAAGCGATGCACCCGCCCTTCGTGTCATTGGGGCCGAAAACGACGCTCTGCGGCCTGCAGGCAAAAAAGAACCGTCCCTAACCGGGGGCGGTTCCATGTGCGTTTGTATGCGCAGCGAGAATGCCATTCAGCATCAGACAGCCCCCTTCCCGCTAGGGTGGTATGAACGCCGTAGTTCCCGTGTCTGAACGAAAATACCCTGCGGCCCCCTGATTGCCTTCCCCGGAGCGGGGTAAAAGGAGCCGGCCTAACAAGGGCCGGAAGGGCGGCAACCTGCCCCCGTAGATAGGGTGTGAACCCACTACGTCTTATAACCAAAATAACACGCTTGATTTGCCGACGGCAAGTTACGGGAAATCTATCCTGAAGCGAGCGATGGCAAACTTCTGGAAATGGCTGTTGTCCGTATGCGGATCGACGTTTTTGGTGAACGTGACGGAAACGCACAGGCGTCGCCTCCTTCCGACGCTATTCAGCCCAAAAAGCTGTCTGAACTGTTCAGCTTTGTCGCGGAATCGACTGGCTGATTACCACAGCCTACTGATCCGTCCCAACCCCAAACGCTTCGGCCTTGGGGTTTTTCTTTGCCCGTTCCCCCCTGGTACAGAGAAACTGTCCAGCATCTCTCCTCGGTATGAATCCTGGCGATCCCGCCAGAACCTTTAGGAGATTGAAATGAAAGCACAGGTACATACGGCCACTGGCCGCGCAACGATTTTCCAGGACGATGAAGGCGTGCATCTGCGCGTTTTGGAAACCAACGGAAACATCTGGGAAGCGGGGTTTTTTCCAACTCCGAAGTGGGATGACCTGCCGCAAGCCTGGCAGTCCGCATTGACGCTCGCCCGGGAGATCATCTCTCCCGATTTCGGCACCCGCCACTAGGAGGATCTGACATGAAAGGCATCGTTTTTTTACCGGAAATGAAGTCTGTCTCTGGCACCAAGGGCATCGACCGCAACATGATCGAATCGCGTGATGGACGAGATCTTGACAAAGTGCTGGCTTCTGCGGGCACCGTGCAGATTCTTCCCAAAGAAGCCTTGCGGCCTTTTGGCGCTACCCGTAAGGCGGTTGAAACCACTCTGCTTTCCAGGGGCACCCGATTCTTCGGTGGATTCCTGGTGGATGAATCTAATTCCAGCGTGGTGAATGCTGAACTAGCCAAGATTAAGGCTGGTTTCGACAATGCACGGGTACGTCTCATGGCGGGTCTTCCTCAGATCATCGAGGACCGTGTGAAAGAAGCTCCAGAATGGGAGGACATCATCCGGGGTTATGCGCCAACGGTTGATGAACTGGCTGAAGCCATCAGCTTCACATGGATCAAGACCCCTGTGGACTTGTCTGACCCAGAGGTGGAAGAAGTGCTCAAAGGCGATCCCCTGGCTATTCGGATTGCCCGCGAGATGGCACAGACAGCAAGTTCCTGGCTAACCAAGACTCCTGTTGGGACCAAAGGGATATCCGGTTTAAGTGTGTTGGCGCAGCTCCGGGCCAAGGCTCAGGCGCTTTCCTTCGTGGACGGTCGTCTGGGGGGGCTGGTGACAGCGATTGATACCGTTATCCGCGACGCCAATGCCACGAAAGGGACACCAGCTCAGGCCGGCGCATCCTTGGTCGTGAAAGGCGTGGTACAGGCGCTCACCAGTCCGGCAACGATTCTGAATGTGGGTGAAGATGGCCAGTTTACAGACTTGCCGGATATGCTCCCGCCAGAACCGGAATCCCCGGTTGAGGCAGTAGAAACCGAATGCGAAGCGAATGACGAAGCTGATATGCCAGTCATCCCTTCCGTAAAGCGCGACCCAGCGCCCATTGTCCCTGTTTCTTCCTGGGCATTTTGATTCATCCCAACCCCTTGCCTTGTGCTTGGGGTTTTTTCTTTGTCTGTTTCCCGCCTGGTACAGAGAAACTGTCCAGCATCTCTCCTCGGTATGAATCCTGGCGATCCCGCCAGAACCTTTAGGAGATTGAAATGAATCAGCACAACACGGATAAACTTCCGGTATCTGCAGAGATATTGGGTTTGTCGGCATGGATGATAGCAAACAGTGTAAGAAATTTGTTTGTCGGGGATTGCTACTGCTGTGAATGGACAAAACACTCCGGAGAAATCGTTAATTGCGGAATTTCTTATAATATGCCACCAGCGATTAAAACGATATGGGCAGAGGTCCAGGATCCGTTCGTAGCGGCCACCTTGATGGTTTTGCAGGCACGCTATCCGATGGGTCATTTCGACAGGAATGAACAACAGATTTTCGTTTCGGATATGGAGATCATGCAGGACAGCATAAGGCGGGCTGAATGGAGCGCGAAGTTGCGGGTTTGGTATCTGTTTTTCAAATCACCGTTGTACGAAAGTGTGACGGAAGGTTATGTCACCTTTAGCTTCAGACCGCGCGAGACTGTGCGAGTCGAGTGGGGCTATGTAAACTGAACACGGTACACAACAATTCGTGACAGGCTCCAGGCCTTGATTCATCCCAACCCCTCGCTTCGGCCTGGGGTTTTTCTTTGTGGGTAGCCCGGACTCGGTGCAGAGAAACTGTCCAGCACTTCCCCTCGGAACGAACTTGGAGGAGGTGTGGTATTATGAGCTTAACGGAGTGGTTCTTGACGCTGAATATGCTGGCCAGGAAGCATCTGGCACGGAGGGTGGATGTTGCCAGCCATGCAGTTGCGGTTTTCCTGATGCCCTTGCCGGCCTACGGACTGCAGCACGCGTTTGTAGGAGCCGTGACAGGTTGGGATTGGGTAAAGATTGGGTTTGCTACTCTGGTAATCCTGGTCTGGTATGCAATAACACAATTTGCAGTGGTTTCTATCCTGAACACGGTAACAGAATCTTAAAGGGGGTTATCATGCTGAACTTTCTGCCACTTCTGATTTTGGAGGCGATTATAGTAGCCCTTGGATTGTGGTTCTCCATCGCTATTATCCGCGCTGCATCACACGCGAATAAGTTAAAGGGTAAATTGCCTGATGATGCGGGCGAGGAAAACACGGCACACAACATCTAGCAGGCCCTGTTTCTGGAGGGCTTGTTTGTAGGTCTGGGTGTAAATTGCCGTTTTCGCCATCGTCGGTTTTGTAATAGTCAAAGCTGATTGGCGTCACCGTGGGAAACACGATGGCAAAGGCACCCATTCCGCTTGATCTTCCCCAACCCTCATGCTTTGTGCCTGAGGGTTTTTCTTTGTCTGCGAGGCTCGCATTTCCGCGCTGCACACACTCTCCTCCACCCATTTGAGTGATGAGGTTGTGTCATGAAAAAAATTGTCGTGCTTCTCGTCGCAGCTCTGATGTTCCTGTTCCCGGTTCCCGCAGGCGGACTTCCTGCCAGTGATCCAGGCCATACCCCCTGCTCGGTGCAGAAAAACTGTCCAGCACTTCCCCTCGGTATGAAGCTCCGGCATCCCGCTGCGAGCGCTTTTAAGGAGAGGTGTTATGTCTGATCGTTTTCATGGTGAAGTGAGTTTTCCGGAATGGGCCTGCAAGTATTTGCCGCAGGAAATTATTACCGACGTGCGGCTCTCGGTATTGCCCGATGACAAGGTCTGTTTCGAGGAAGAGGAGGCGAATAACGGCGTGCCGTGGATCGTGGCCGATCTTGAGGCATTGGGGATACCTTATGATGGGTCATCTTCGGAGTATTTCGAGTACAAAGCGGAGACGAAATATTCCCGATTCCGCGATGGAGGAAAGATCGACGAGCTGGTCGTGACTGCCGGCGATGAAGTGATCCAAGCCGCAGACATCGTGGCCATGATCGGTGAGGGAAAATCCCTCGAAGACATCCGGGCATGGTGCCAGAAGACCCTGGACCAGATTGCACCGCTCACGCCTCCTCTGGAAGCGATCACGGAGCAAGACTATCTGGAATGGGTCAAGTCGAAGGCGCGTATTTTCCGCGAGCATCTGTGGGCTCTGCGGGATGAACACCAGGCCCAGGTCGGCGATATGTATCTGTCCATCGTCCCAGACCTACAGGCCGGAGTACAGTCCATATACGGGCTACCCGGATTGCTGGTCACTCGCCCAGTCGCAAAATGGAGGTTGGTGGCTAACGACAGCATGGATGAAGGGGAGCGTGCCTTTGCCCATGTCATTTTCTTTAAGACCGACAAGAAGAACACGGTGGGCGCTTTCTTCCCGTTCACGGCCTTTCCGCCGGACACCATGGCGGATGCCGTTATGCACGCCACGGATTATCTGGAAATCATCACCGGAAATGTCGATGCCTGTGCCGCTTAATTGAACCATCCCAAACCCCATGCTTCGGCTTGGGGTTTTTTGTATGTGGCTTTCTGGTACAGGGAAACTGGCCAGCACTTGTCATCGGAAAGAATATGGAAATGGAGGAGTGGTTATGCTAGTTCAAGATGTTGAGCCGGGTGACATTGTGTATGGACCTTATCCATACGGGGCTCTCCTGGAAAGGAAGAAATTGAACCATTACTGTTTTGTTATTTGTGTAGACGAAGACAATGGAATGATGTTCGTGGCTGGAGGGACATCCTCCGGTCTTGATACGAGTCCTCATGACCACGAGTTTCAGGTGGATCAGGCCAAGGACATGCGGGCATTAAAGCTGCGGGATAAAACCCGTTTCGATATGACGGAATGCTCCTGGGTTAGTGTTAGCGAGTTTCTTGCCGTTTCAAGCATTAAGGATTCAAACGAACTGAAATGCAGTGCTTTCAGGGCATTAAAGAGTGGTGGACATCTTTGAATGGGAGTCGGACAATGAGACAAAATATCGTATGGAGAGATGGCATGATAACTATTAATGAACAGGAAGCTGCTGGAATCCAGAGGGTGCTCCAGGAAATCCGCGTGTGTAGCAGGACTTATAGTGGCTACTCAGATGGAAAACTCCTGGAAATGGCAGCAGCCCGTTTCATGGTGGATTTGCATGGCGCTATGGGCTTAGAAGAACCTACCGTGGAGGATTGGCGGAGCACTGTTCGTGAAATTGGTGGCAGACCGGCTACCAGGGACGAAATCCGTGCCGCTGCGGAGAAGTTCGGTGCTTCGATGGGTTTCTGATTGCCCATAATTTGGCTCACCCCCAACCCCATTGCTCACGCTTTGGGGTTTTTCTTTGTCGGGCGCGTATGGGGACCGGAACGCAACCGACCATAGAGAGGGCGTGATCGGGGGCAAGCGTACATCGCGGCCCTCAATGTCCCCGCCCAGGGCCGGGGCATGTCGGGGGAGATGTACGTGCCCGTCCAGCCAGTGCAAAGCACGGACTGACCCACATGGCTAATGCTGTTTGAGCATGTCTTTGTCAATCATAAGATTGTTATTACGGGCGATAGCCAGGAGCGTTTCTAGCGGCAGGATCAGGAAGGGGGACAGATCTATACCGAAACTGGCAAGCAGTTCGTTTGCTGCAAACATCGACCTTTCCTTCGAGAAGCCGAGAAGCTGGTAGAACTCGGTGAAGTTCTTAAAAAACTCGAAGAGTTTGGGAAAATTCTCCGGATTTTTGAAAAAGTTGGGATCCTTTAGGAAATTGCTGGCTTCTTCTTTCTGCTCTGGGCCAGAAAGCCGATAGGCGTCCGTTAGTCTGCGCTCACATTCGATGAAATATTGGCGGGCTTCTTTACCTTTCGGGGTGCGTTCCACCATAGAGAGTTCCTTCGCCATGCCGATGGTCAGGTGGTATTCCTTGATCCTCCGCTGGCGGGATTTTGAGCTCGCCAAATTGGGCGAGCTCAAATCTTCAATGCAAACAAAGTCCTGGTTCTCTATAAATCCGAACTGTTGAATACGGCACTTGATCCAGTTGGAAAAATCTTTGCCTACCGCTAGAAAGGCGTGCAAATCGCGGGCATTGATAGTCATCTCCTGCCGTCCCGAAATGGGCGTGTAATCAATAGCAATTTCCCGCATGACATCCCCCTTAAATGGTATTTAGGCAAGAATACAACATGGTTTTTATCTTGTCGAATCAGGTGGTAGGGAGCGGTGATGCCATCATCTCAGTTTCTACCGCAGATCTGGATCGGTTGTGTACTTCAGGGATTGTTCGTAATGGGGAGCTGCGGGGAGCTGCGCCAGAAGAGTATGGCGAGATGCCTGCAATTCAAGCACAGAAACCTCCAGCGCTGACAGCGACCGCGATAGATTCCCCCAGTGCGCCAGAAGCATTGCGCGTTGATTCATGAGTTTTTGCACTTGGCGTAGGGCCTCTACGGTAGCCTCGTGACCTGACACAAATCGGGACCTGCTCTTTGCTAGGCGTGGCAGATTCTTCGTGCTGAGAATCTTGTAGCGCCAGAACAGATCGAATGTGCCGGATGCCCGGTGACAGGACCAGCGCACAACAGCGGGCACTGTGGACCCGTTCATGCGCCCGCTTTGACGAATCCAGATGATGCCGATTTTGCCCGTCTCCTTGGGCTGGTTGGCATCTAATGTCCGGCGGAGCAGTTCCAGTGTTTCGTCGATTTCACCCAATAACGCAACCGTTCGGTCACGGTGACGAGTGAGGTAGCGAACCATGACGCCATCCGATCCTGCTGGTATCGGTGCGTATCGGACCAGTTCTCCGGATAACTCGGCCTCTTCGTCGCGCACGACGGTGTTCCCCTTATGCACATGGCGACACATGGGCGAAAGTTATAGCACAAGAATTATTCCGGGGCCAGAGGCATTTCATGGGAGTCGTTCGCTAATGACTTTAAGGTTGAACTCATTGGAGTCACGTATGGAAAAAAGTGTATTGAGTGGCTTTGATGTGTTGTAATGTGTTGTTTCTATCTTTGTTGTGCATAAACATGACCATCTGAGCACATGGCAGGCAGTATTGGAACGTAGCAATAGCTGCGATGTGTGCTCTAACTGGTTTTTATATGTCGCATCTATCTGCCATGTGCCCATATTTGCACAAGACATCAAGGATGGTGTGTGCATATAATGTCGTTAGTGTGCTGTTTATAGCGGTGGTGTGCTGCATCTACTTTTTGTGTGTTTAACCGTGCAAAGGAGAGCGATTATGACGTGTGTAGGCTTGGACGTAGGGCATTCAGCAGTGAAGCTGGTCTGGCGTGGTAAGAACGGGAAGATCAAGCGTTTGACCATACCATCCGTCGCAGTGCCGGCCATGAGCATCAGCGACAAGGCGGCATCAGAGCAGGCTGCAAAAGAAACGGTCAAGGTCGATGGCGATGAATACTTCATCGGTGCGACGGCGATTCACGAAGCGGGATCCATTAAGGTTGTCGGGTTGCATGACCGCTGGCTGGAAATGCCAGAATTCCGGGCCTTGGTCCAGGGCGCTATCAATGTGGTGATGGACGATGCAGGGAAAATCGACAGTATTACTACGGGACTGCCGCCTTCGGTATTCCGCGAACAAAATCTACAGATGAGAAATATCGTGTCCGCTTGTACAGAAGCGGAGGTAAAGGTTTACCAGGAGCCTAACGGAGTTGCGATGCGATACAGCCTGAATGAACACGGTGAGGCCGATCCGGGGGCTACGAAGAACCTGGGAGTGGTGGCCATAGGGCGGTACACGACAGATTCCATGGCGATGCTGAATGGACGCTGGGTGGAAGATGCAGCAGGCTCCTCCCGGGGGATGAGTGGTGCCGCAAATATGGTGCTCCGTAAACTCAAGGAACAGGGTTTCAAGGTGGACTACCTGGACGCGGACGATGCGCTCTGGAAAGGGCATATCCAATATAACGGGAAGACCGTAGACACAACGGCTATCGTCAAAGTCGCCATGCGAACGCTGACATCGGAAGTGTTCGATGCCGTGTCCTCAAAGTTTGGAGATACCGGACGGAAGTTGGAAAAAGTGTTGGTTGCCGGTGGTGGCGCGGAGTTGATGTTCGAGGGGCTGAAAGCATATTGGCCACAGGCCGAGCTGGTGGATGATCCCAGATTCGCCGTTGCAGAAGGATTCCGCAGATTCGGAGAAGGCCTCTGGAAAATCCGGAACGGTTAGGGGAGGGCACTCACATGACCCAAAAACGAATCGTTTTCTATCTTGGCGACGGCGATGAAAAGCTCGTCGAATGGTACGAAAGTATCCCCCCAAGATTCCGTAGCCTCATGGTACGAATGGCTGTTCTGAATGCTGTGAATAACGGCCTGGCTGATGTGGAAAGATTGTTTCCTAATGGATCTCACCAGCCAGCTCATCCCAGAGAATCGGAGAGTGGTGCCCATTCTCAACTGAATATCGTCCAGGCATCGGGAGGGGCATCCGCAAAACCAACAGGGGATAGCGAGGATGAGCTTATCGCTTTCACGATGGCTAATTTGCCGCAAGAGGCTACGCCTGAAATGCGAGAACTGGCACGCAAGTTCTATAAGGCGACACCATACAGCATGGAAGAGCTAAGCAAGCTCGTCGGTATGGCGGGCATGATGTCAGATCAGGAGGGGTGATGCTCATTACAACGGGAACAGAGGTTGCAGGGAAAAGCATAGCGCAAACACTTGGGGCTGTTTACGGTGTGTCCGTACAGTCCAGGTCGGATATGGGCAATTTCATGGGAAAGATCCGGGCTATCGCGGGTGGCAAGATGGGCGGCTACGAGAAGCTGGTGAAGACAGCCAGAGAACAGGCGGTCGCTGCCATGCAGCAAGAGGCTACTAACGTGGGGGCGGACGCTATTATCGGTTTTCGATTCGACAGCAGTTCTATGGGGTCCGGCAATGATGAGGATTTTATGGAAGTGACAGCTTATGGTACGGCGGTGAAGCTGGGTTAGCCGAAAACGCCAGTTTCCTAGGGGCATCCCCTAGCAGACTGGTGTGCGGAGCCAGCAGCATAAGAACCTGGTCCAGTGTAGCATTCTGGCGCTCCAGTCTGGATTCCATCCGATCCATCATGGACTCCAGACTGTTTTTCATCAGGTGCGCCGCGCCTGAGCAAGTCCACGGCGGAGTCGTGCGCGGGTTATCCGTTGGCGCCCAGTGTGTGGTTGGTATCCGTAAGAAGACGCTGGATGGCCGTGGTTTGCTCGGCCAGATAGACCTTGACCGCCTTTGAGGACGATCCGCCAGACTCGAAGGTCACAGGTTCGTCGCCGGTAACATCTTTCTTGATCGCAATCGGGTATGCCTTTTTCAATCCGGTATGCCCCGTTGCCGTCACCGTGACTACATCCTCCATGTGCCCGATGACTTCGTAGTATCGTGGTGTAAATGGGCCCATAAAGGGAATCATTTTCATGGCCAGCGTATGACCCCAATCGTAATCCAGCAGGAACATATAGCGGTGTTTTCCAGTCGCCGTCATGTGCGTGTCTATGGTGATGTCTGCGGGCGGATCTGCCACCACGGTGGCACCTTCTTCGGTGAGTGCCTGCTTGAGCAGGTTATTATAGTATGTAATGGACGTTTTGGAGGTTAGGGTCGTATTTCGGCACGCACTGGTGAACTCTGTCAGGCATTTAGGATCGTTAAACTGGTCGCCGGTGGTGGTTGTGACCAGGGCGACGGTTTTGTTCGCCAGGGGCGAGTTGTGGACTACTGGCCCTGTGTAAGCGACCTTGGGCATGGATGCGGCACACCCGGAAAGCAAGACGATTGCAGCGGAGAATGCGGCTAGGCGAAGCGTTTTTGTATGGTGCATTTAATGGTCCTTTACAGTTTACCGGGGTAGATAACAGCGGCCTTCCCTTGCGTGTACGATTGATTCCGAATAGGGAAATAGGGTAAATAAATTCTGTGATGGATATTGCCTTACAGCAGCCTGCTTATTCAAACAACTCGGCATGGGTGCCCGCCCGGACAAAAACCACCATACCCGGCTTGCCCACTTCCTCCACCTGATAGATCAGTAGAAAGTCACCACCGACATGACATTCTCGATACCCATACCAGTCCCCAGTCAGCGCGTGATCCAGATATTCCGCGCCCAGAGGGGCGTCACGCGCAATCAACAGCAGCATCACCGCCTTGAGCCGGTGCAAATCATATCGACCCGACCGGGAGAGCCTTTCCCAGTCCTTGAGAAAGGATTTGGTGTAGTCCGCCGCTCGCGGCAGCGGCGCCCGTTTACTGGCCGCGGTCTTTTTCAAGGGCGCCAAAAAGCGTGTCCGCCGTCTCAAAACGCGCCTGATGCGCCTGAATCATCGCCTGAGACTCCGCCATTGCCTCACGGGTTTCTGCATTGGGTACCTGCAAGGCAAAAGGCAGCCCATGATCCGCCACCACGCGGGTTAAAAAGACGCGCACGGCATCCGAGACAGAAAGCCCCATGGCGGACAGTGCTTCCGTCGCCTGGACCTTGAGCTGCTCATTGACACGTACATGCACCATAGTCGTTGTCGTCATGGGAATCTCCGAAAGAGTTGTTGAGATACATTGTATCTCATGCGCTCACCCTCAATCAATCTCCTAGCTTGAAGGGCGTGGGCCTTTTGTTTTAGTGGACCCGGTGATACCAATATTTCATGGTAAGCCCGAAAGGGGTTCTGATGAGAAAGCGCACTGCAGGACGGATAAGGAAAAACGGTAAGATGAGTAGTGCGATGGCCAGAAGCCAGGTCTGGGACACGGGCAGGCCCAAGTTGGCAACCAGGTAGCCGATACACCAGTCGATCACAAAGAGCCCAAGAAAGATCGGTGTGCCAGCCAGAAGGAGAACAGGCACCTTGGAGATCGGGGTACGCTGTTCACGGCGAATGCGGGCGCGGTGCTGTTGCCGGCCCAACACGCAGTCGAGAAAATAGTACATGCGGCTCCAACGGCCTGAATGCTCCTTGGTCTTTTGTAGCAAGATACGCAGGCCTTCGGTTTCATCATGTGATAAGCCGTAGAGATCACTTATATGTTTTGCGGACATGCCTTTTAATGCATTGGCCGATGCGCCGGAACATCCGATGACGTTGACCGCAACCAGTGCGTTAAGCACCCAAACCTCTTCCGGAAGTTTGGGTAGTGGTCTACTACCTATACATCCTATGCGAACTTCAGCGTAAGTGTACTCCAGGTTAAGGGCTTTGAGGCCAAGCACAAGACCAGGATGAACAAGATGCACGATATTCGACGGCGTATCTATGCGAAGATAATCCATTAGTGCCTTGAGCTACGTCCTACCATATACCCCTCATTGAAGCCCGCCGCTCGGCCACGCTCGGCCAGGTACTCCTCACGCTGAAAGTCGGCGTATTGGGCGGAAGTCATGTTCCGGGTGATGTTCTCACGTTTCCAGGTGTTGAACTGGCGTTCCATTCCGGCGGCTATCGAGAAGAGATAAATAACCAGATCCCAGCCGGCGATACACCAAGCAAGAGCTTCTGAGAATGGATGAGTCCACTGCTCTACGCAGATGGCTATGGCAAGAACAGTGAGAAATACAGCGGTCGATCCGAACCCGTAGTTTTTCAGGAAAACAGGATATAGGCTCTGACTGTTGCTTGCTTGCGGCAATGGACGAAAAGCCCAACTATGGTTTTTAGATGTGTTTTTTGGCTTATGTTTAACCAGAGATACCAGATAAAATAGGGCATAGAATGCCATAAAAGCGGCAAGATAGAGTGTGAGATATTTGTAATCTGTGAAGCGGATTGCAGCTACGGCAGACACGACAAGTACCGGGCTTGTCATTCCAAACTGCAGTCCTCCGTCCAAAATGAACTCGGACGTGTACTCCTTCAGCTTCCACTTAGGATTCTTTTGATTCTGTTGGCCTTGCGTTCTCATGGTCATCTCCCGAAGAAGGCAAATGCGAGCCTTCTGTTTGGAGGCATGTATAGCACTAGGCAAATCAACTTGCAAGTCATGGTGTTACAGATTCCATTTAGGAAAATCTTAGTTGTAGTTACTCGAATGGGACATCATCAAATGCGTCACCTCCGGCCCCCAGGTTGGGATCTATCTCTCTGAGTGGTTTCAGGGTGTCATCAAGCTGCTGCTCCGAGCTTTTGATTGATGGCCGCCCGGTTAATCTGCTCATAGTATCGCTGCTACCGTCAGGGAGTCGGGGAGCGGTAGCTTCCTTTGGTAATGGTTTGCCATTTACATCGAAACCGTCTCCGGATCCGGTCTCACCACGGGCTTCGGACTGCGCTGCCGCTTTAGCCGCCGCCGCTTCAGCGGCTTTTTTGAAGGCGTAGGTGGAGATGGCACCTTTGGCCACGCCCGCTACGGCGATCCCAGCGACAATCGTTGCTGCGGTCGTGTCGGGATGTGCCGCCATGGTTTTTGCGCCGATGACGGGCGCATCCATCAACGCATTATCATTCTGATTACCCACCGTACCCGCTGTGCTACCCCCCAGTTGCCCATTCTGGCCAACCGTTACCTCGCCCGCGCCTGATCCAACACTGGATGGGCTCTGGAAATCCTTGGGATGGGCCGCCTTGTACTGCGCGGCAAACTGGGTTCCTGCGCTTGAGCTGTAATTGCCTGTGCCATTGTCTCCGCCTATCGCACCTGCGGCCTTCCCATGCCCCGCATCATATTCGGCCTGCACCTTCCCTGGGGTTGGAGCGCCGCCAGTTGATGCGTTGACTGCGGCTATCTGAGCCTGGGCTCCTGCGATGGCGGCAGGGTTTCCGCCTGCATCAGTCTGAGCCGCGTTGTTGCTGATTTGTCCTTGGACTGCATTACCAAGATTCCGAGACTGAGCACGGAAAGGAGAGATGCCGGCAGCTTCGGTAATCGCGCTTGCTCCGGCAGCGGCATTCGGTGCTCTGTTGGCGGCATAGAGGAGGCCGTAGGCAGCGGCCTCCGTTCCATGGATTCCCTGCCTCTCGGCATCGGCAACCCCTTTTTGGAAATTTGCCTGAAGGCCATTTCTGTCTGCAATATCGTTGGCGTATGAATGGCTCGACAGGCCTATGCGTTTCGCATTTTGTTCCAATGCCGCGCCGAGATTTTCCGCATTAAACGTCTGTGAACCGCCCTGACCTCGCACTATAGAGGAAAGATGTTGCAGTTGCTCTGCCTGCGACATTGCTGCATTTGCAGAAGCCCCTTCCTGCCAGGCTTTTTTGGCGGACATACCGAGATTTGAGCTCGTGCCCGCGCTGGATGAATTAGTCAGGCTGGAGTTGATTCCGCTTAATTTCGACAGATTGTTGGAGTTGGTGAGGGTGCTGGCAGCTTGTAGGCCTGCGGACGTTTTCATCTCTCCCGTAATGCGTGCCGCCTCTTCCGCAGCCGCTTTGCCGCCGATGTCGAATCCAGAGAGCGCCTTGGCAACCATGCCTTCCGAGATTCCGTTGGCATTCAGGTTCCCTCCCAGTTCACCTGTCAGGCGAGCAGCAAATGTCGTCGCCTGCGCTTCGGACAGGCCCGTCATGGTGGAAAGCGTTTTCTGTGCGGAACTCATGGTGCTAACGGTATCGTTGGCACCGCTTGAAAGCGCGGTGCCGCTGGCTACGGCGGTCTGTGCGTTGCGAAGATACGATGCGGTTTGCTCCCCAACCCTACTGGCACTTGCGGTCGCCGCGTTTGACATCTGCACCGCTGACGTATTTGCAGCGGAGAGTCCGCTACTGACTTTTTGGGATAGATCGTAACTGAGCCCATTTAACGCCGTCCCCGTTTCAAACGTGCGACCGTTGCCTGTACTGGCAAGCGTCCTCTCAGATGTGTTGCCCGCCAGAGTGCTGGCGCCCGCCGTCGGCGTGGACTCGCTCATGTTCTTGTCCATCACGCTGTCACCACGGATGGCGGTTCCAAGCTGGGAGAAGCCGTAATAGGATCCTGACAGGATGGCGAATGTCAGTACGGG
>AOMP01000018.1_pt1 | contig 15712 bp, 16 predicted proteins | sample 537838 | NCBI WGS metagenome assembly AOMP01 (sample SAMN02954329, study PRJNA184676) | mine drainage metagenome | biome: terrestrial; feature: Kristineberg Mine; material: mine stream; isolation source: low temperature acidic, metal-polluted mine stream | place: Sweden: Kristineberg Mine
GAGATTGGGCATGGGAAAACGCATGCATGTCAAGTCCGCGTGACGAGGCTGCCCATTGCCGATCAGCAATTCGCTATGTTAGGATTCGTCCAAGCATAGCAGCAAAAGAATTGCTCAGGAGAGAAGAGATGGCACGACTTATCTGGGCCGCGGGCGGTTTTGTTGCTGCGGTTATCGGGATGCCTGTGGCCTTCGCTGCGGGCTCTTCATGGATGGCTACCTATCCCTATGGGCAAGCACCATCCCAAAAGCTTATTGCTGCCGGGTTGGCGCCTGGTTATCTGGAAAACACGGCAGCAACCGGGAATAGTCCGACCGGCAATTCAGCGGTGACGTCGGAGCGCTCGCTCAGTTCGCAGTCGGCAATCACGCATACGCATCCCTTAGCACCAGAAAATGCCCAGCCCACCATGCCCGCATGGTGGACCAAGCCTACCAATCTGCAGCAGCCACCGATTCAGAGTCTGGTTCCGCCCCTCGCTCCTGGCAGCACGCCATGGTATGACACCCTTTGGGGGGTGGCCGGTATCGGGGTGGCCGCAACGGGTGCCACGATGTTTCTTGATCATGGCATCAATCATTACGTCGAGACGCACATGAGTGCTAGCTTCCGTAGCCATGTGCCCTTGAATATTGCTGACGTACTCACGGATAGCTCCCTGATTTTTGCCGGAACGACATGGTTTCAGAGTCCCTGGGCCAGCGCCAAACTGGCGCACGCTTCCAGCGTCGCGCTCACTGCGACAGCGATCACGACGGCGGAAGTCTTTCTAGTGAAATACGCCATCGGGCGGGCGCGACCCGGCGGGCCCAACAGCAGTTCCACGCACTATACCCCATTCAGTTCGCGGTATCGGGTGATGACCACCAGCTTCCTTTTTAACAACCGCGGCGGTCCAACCGCTTCCTTTCCTTCTGGCCATACCGCCGTTGCCTTCTCAATCATCACCCCCTATGCGCAGATTTATCATCAGCCCTGGCTGTATACGATCCCCTTTGCGGTGGGGATCAGCCGTATTCTGGCGCAGGACGGCCACTGGGCATCCGATGTCGTTGCGGGTGGATTTGTCGGTTGGCTCACCGCCGATCTCACTAACCGGTATTTTGCCAAGAGCGACTATGGTTTCTTGATATTTGGAGATGGCGTTGGCTTCTACGGCAAATTTTAATACCCAAATCAAAACATCCTTATCGAAAGTCCTCCGGGGCATGCACTGGTGGCGCAGTTGCTTATGGCTGGGGCTGATGAGCAGCACCCTCAGCGGCTGTGCGATCATGACCGGGTCGCCGCTGACCCATCCACAGCAAAAACAAGCCTTGCCCTCCGCAGTACTTTCCCAGCACGAAGATCATCTCTCCCCGGCGACCATGAATCGCCTCCTGCATCGGAGCATCACTTATCACCTGGGGGCGGGGGACGTGGTATCCATCTCTGTCTACCTGCATCCAGATCTTTCCGTACCCCAGCCGGGGATGGCTTCTTCGGGGCTGATCGGAACCCTCGTCAGCAATGACGGGAACATTCAGCTTCCGCTGCTCGGCGTGCTCCATGTGGCGGGCATGACCACAAAACAGTTACAGGCCCACCTGACTGCACTCTATGCGCAGTATGTCATCGATCCCAAGGTGTCCGTCCAGCTCCAGGTCACCCACAGCATTCGCTACTACCTGCTCGGCGAGTTCACCAAGCCGGGGCTCGTGTATTCCGACCGACCCCTGAATGTGCTGGAGGCCATGGCGCTGGGCGGCTCCGTCAATCTGGCCCAGGCTAATCTGCGTAGCGCATATGTGGTACAAGATGGCCGAAAACTGCCACTGAATTTTCATCGACTGATCGTGGCGGGTGATTTACAACAGAATATCCCCTTGCAAACCGGAGACACGGTGGTGGTCCCCAGCGTGTCCACCATGCGCGCTTATGTGTTTGGCGCGGTGGTAACGCCGGGCGCGGTCCCCTTTGTCAATGGTCGCCTGAGTTTGTTGCAGGCCTTGTCTGATGCGGGCATGAACGTGGGCAACCTGACGATTGCACGCCTGAGTGAAATTCGCATCATCCGCTCAGAAGGTGCTACCGGGCAGTTCTATGTAGTGAATGCCCGACGCATTCTGGAAGGTAAAGCGACGCCGTTCTTCCTCAAATCCGGAGATATCGTCTTCGTACCGCAGACGGACATCAGCAGTTGGAATCAGGCGCTTCAACTTTTACTGCCATCGCTGCAAACCATCAGTGCGGCCCTGAATCCATTTGTTGCTATCAAGTATTTAACTAAATAGGAAGGGTTACGTGCCGGATAAACATGCGCCAGAGAAAACACAACACGCCACCCTGGATGTTTCCCAGAGGCTCTTGAATGCAGGTCACGATGCGGAAAGCGATGAAATTGAGCTCAGGCCGATTTTCCAGGCGATTAAAATCGGCTGGAAATGGCCGGTTATTATGGGGGGTGTCGCAGCGTCCCTGGCTTTGATCGCAGTTCTCATCACTCGGCCAGAGTTTGAAGCGGGCGGATCGCTGTACCTGGCCAATGCCGAAAAAAACCAGTCGCTCTCTTCGGATGCCTTGGGTGGCATTTCTCTGCTTTCCGGCCTCATGCAGGGCTCCAACATGGAAACCCAGGTTGCCATCATTAACAGTCGGGATATGGTCGAACGCGCCATCCTCGCCTCCGGGATCAACGCCGCGGTCTGGAAGGCCAGGCAGCAGCCCGCAGGCATTACTTTTGCGGGTTGGAAACTCGGTGGTCAAACCCTTTTTCTGTACGACCCCGCCCCAGATGCCTTGCGTGCGCTCTATGCAGATGTGACCGATCCGGAATTGAAAAAACAAACCCTTACCATACTCTTTGGCCAAGGTGGCCAATACCAGATTCTTCATAACGGACAGGCATTGCTCACTGGCCGACTCGACCAGCCAGCCGATGGTCCAGGATTGCGCCTGATCCTGCGCGCCGTCCAATCTCATTTCATACCCCCCGCGCACGCAGAATATCGTATCCGGATAAACAACGCCTTGACGACCTACGACGGCATGACTAAATCCAAAGCACTTTCGGTGTCTCAGGAAGGGGGACTGGGTGCGGGCAGGACAAAAACGGCCTATCTGGTGGACATACACTATAAAAGTACAGACCCATTCGCTGCCGAGCGCTTCGTAAGTGAACTTATGCACACGTATCTGAGTGAAACCCAGTCCTGGAGTACCGACCAAGCAGGGGCCAGCTATGATTATCTGAGTCGACAATTGGAAAAAATTCGCACAGCCCTTACCAATGCCGATGCCCGTCTCGCCAGCTACCAGAGCAAGAGCGGCGTGATTGCAGTTTCCGCTGGCGCCAAAGCCATGATCGGCGAATTGGCTGACTACGAAACCCAGCGATCCCAAGCCAAGATCACCCTCTATGGCCTGACCCAAATCCGCAAAGCCTTGGCACAGCCTAATGGGGCCTTGAACCCTTACTTGCTTAGCAGCATTCAGGACCCCGTGTTGAACAAGCTCAGCGCCAAGTTGGTCGATGCTCAGAGCGAAGTCACCTCATTGAAAAAGCTTTATACCAGCGCCGCGCCACAGATGGTTCAGGCCCAGGCCAAACTTGCCGTCATCCGCTCCGCCATCAGCGAACTCGTCCAAAACCAGGAGCAAATGGCGACGCAACAACTGCAGTCCATCGATAGCATTATTGGACAGCATCAGGCCAAGATGGCCACTTTTCCTCACTCCGAGTTGGAAGTCATCTCTTTGACGCGCTCCAGCGAAGTGTTAGGCAAGCTCTATATGTTCCTCCTACAGAAGCAGGAAGAAGCGGCCATCAACAAGGCCAGCACCCTCACTAAAAACCGGATATTGGATACCGCCTTGGTGCGTGACCAGCCCGTTGCGCCCAATGCCAAAAAGGATGTCGTATTGTTCGGTTTTTTGGGTGTGTTTCTGGGTCTGGGCATTGTCGTCGGTCGCTACTTCCTACACCCCGGCTTTCGCAGCGACGAAGAACTACGGCGGCGCTATCCCTTCCTCCCGGTGTATGGGCTGCTCCCCTTGGCGCGCCATGTTTCGCGCAACAAAGGATCCTTGTTCCAGATGCCAGAGCCACGCTCTGGCTACGGAGAGGCCCTGCGCTTGCTCCGCGGCAACTTTTACCTAGCTGTGGGGGAAAGTGGCGGGCAGGTTGTCGCAGTGACCTCGTCCATCCCCGGTGATGGCAAAAGCACCCTGGCCTTTCAATTCGCCGTGGCCTTGGCCCAGGACGGCAAAAAAGTCCTTCTGATGGATGCCGAGATGCGCAATCCCCATGCGCATCTCGCCTTCCATGTGACCCAGGAGCCCGGACTGGCGGGCGTCCTCGCCGGTCGCTCCACCTGGCAGGAGGCGCTGCATCACCTGCACGATATAGGTATCGACCTGATCACCGCCGGCAATATCCCTCCCAACCCCAGTGAACACCTGGGTTCGGGTAAGATGAGCCAATTACTGGCCGATCTGCGTCCCCATTACGACTATGTCCTGATGGACACGCCGCCCTTCCCCATGGTCGGCGACGTATTGATCATCGGCCCGCTCGTCGACCGCCTGCTGACGATTGCCAAGATCGACCACACCCCGCGCCGTGCATACCAGGAGCATTTGCAAGGAATTCTCAGTCTGGGCCGACCACTGGGCCTGATCATCAATGGCATCAGTGTCCAAGGGGGCTATGGCTATGGCTATGGCTATGGCTATGGCTATGGCGTTGATGTCAATGGCCAGTCATTGCAGCCCGCTGCTAAAGGCTGGCGGCTGCTGCTGAAGCGTCTAGGCAAAAAACGGTGATGCAGGCACTGCGCCGCTTCTGGCCAGCCGCACCCCCGGCAGCTCCGGCGCGGGAACCCGCAGCGGCCACTTGGGATTTTCATTGCCATTTACTCCCGGCGGTGGATGATGGCCTGCGCAGCCTGGAAGAAACGCAAACCGCCATCGAGGGCATGCGCGCCCTCGGTTACCGGGGGGCTGTGCTTACCCCGCATATTTATCCTGGGGTATACGACAATACCCCTGCCAGACTCCGCGAGGCCTTCCATGCCCTGCAGCAAAGCATCGGTAGCGGCTTCGGCCTGCATTTGGCCGCCGAATACTTTGCAGATGAAACGATTTTCGCAGCCATTGACCGGGAAGATTTGCTCTATCTGCCCTTAGGGGACCAAAAAATCGTATTGGTGGAATTCCCGGCCCTTATGCCCGCTCCCTGCGGTTTGGATGTGCTGGTGGCACTTCATAAGGTAGGTTACCAACCGATACTCGCTCATGTGGAACGCTATCGTTACATCCAGTTAGAGGAGGCGGCATGGCTGCCGAAAATAGAACAAGCAGGCGCTTGGCTGCAATGCGATATCGGTAGCCTGGTGGGGCAGTATGGACCGAATCCACAAGCCTTCGCACGCAGTTTGTTGGAACGAGAACTTCCCACACTATGGAGTACGGATTTGCATCGCACGTCGCAATTGGAGCGTTATGTGGCACCAGGATTGGCCTTGTTGGCGAAGAGCGGGCAAAGAGTCAACGCTGTGTTGGAGGATCTGGCTGCATGGTGAATAATACATAGAGCTGCGGCAGCGAAATTGTTTGTTTGTGAGTCTGATACATTGTGAATTAAGGAGAAAACATGAAGGTTCTGATTCTGGGCGGTGACGGGTTTTGCGGTTGGCCAGCCTCTCTGCATCTGTCTGCGGTCGGCCATGAAGTCATGATTGTGGATAATCTCTCACGTCGCTGTATTGATGTGGAACTCGAATGTGATTCACTGACACCCATTCGCCCGATGAGCGAGCGTCTGCATGCGTGGCAGGAGGTATCCGGGCGTAATATCGAATTTCACCGCTTCGATGTCGCGGAAAACTACCAGCGCCTGCTGGACCTGCTCAACGCATGGAGGCCTAATGCCATCGTGCACTTCGCCGAACAGCGCTCGGCACCGTATTCCATGAAATCCAGTTACCACAAGCGCTATACGGTCGACAACAATCTCAACGCCACTAATAACCTGCTGGCCGCCGTAGTCGAAAGCGGGCAGGACATCCACATCGTTCATCTCGGAACAATGGGCGTTTACGGCTACGGCACGGCCGGCATGAAGATCCCTGAAGGTTATTTGAGCATCAAGGTGGAGACTGATGACGGGCGCCTGATCGAACAGGAAATCCTGTACCCGTCGAACCCAGGCAGTATCTACCACATGACGAAAACCCAGGATCAGCTCGTTTTCGCCTACTACAACAAAAACGATAAGGTACGCATCACTGATCTGCACCAAGGCATCGTTTGGGGCACGCAGACACAGGAAACCCGTCAGGACGAGCGCCTTATCAACCGCTTCGACTACGATGGCGACTACGGCACGGTGCTCAACCGTTTCCTTATGCAGGCTGCCGTGGGTTATCCCCTGACCGTACACGGCACCGGTGGACAGACGCGCGCCTTCATCCATATCCAGGATACGGTGAAATGTATTCAACTTGCCGTGGAAAATCCGCCGGAACAGTGCACCAGGGTGCGTATTCTCAACCAGATGACCGAGACGCATCGCGTGCGTGAACTGGCGGCGTTGGTGTCGGAACGCACGGGGGCAACCATCTGCAACCAACCGAATCCCCGCAAGGAGGACGACGAAAACGAGCTGCATGTGAAGAACGGCACCTTCATCAGCATGGGGCTCAATCCGATCACCTTGAGCGACGGCTTGATGGAAGAAGTCACGGAAATCGCGCACAAATACGCTGATCGCTGCGACACGAGCAAGATTCCCTGCGTGTCGGCTTGGAACGAAGAACGCCGCCATGAAATTCAAACGAGGCCTGGGAAGTCCGGGTAAAGGTGTAGAAGCGGATGATAACGGGCCATGGTTCGTTTAGCTCAATGAAGCCGAATGTAGTCATGCGGATATTGGCGGGTATTGTCAACCAAGGTTGGCGCGCGGCGGTGGCCAGGACGTTTGTGTATTCCATCGGTATTCGTGGGGTCGGTGCGATACTCGCCTTATCCCTCAACGTGTTACTAGCTCGATTGTTGGGCGTCGCCGAATATGGCCGCTACATGGGCCTGCTATCCCTGATCCTAGTTTTGGGGGGGCTATCCGTTCGGGGCGTGGATTCTGTACTGATCCGTGAGCTTGCGGGAGAAGCGGGGACGCGCCCTGCTTTGAGAAAATCCCTTACCCGGTGGGCGACATTCAGGGTTGGGAAGAGCATGGGGCTGGCCATGCTGGTATTTATCGCGTGGTCGGTATTGGTATATTTCGGATGGCCGGCCGTCTGGCCTTCCGAACAAGTCAAGTTGGCTATTATTGCCGGCGCCGCCGTCATCATGTTTTCCCCCTTCGTTGCCATTCAATCAGCGGCGATCAATGGGTACTCGGCCTCTTTGAGGAGCCAGGGGTTGACTCTTGTGGTCCAAAATGGCACGGTTTTGGCGCTTTTGGGGGTTCTGTATCTGGCAGCAAACCGATCAATCGGCTTTTCGCAGATTCTATGGCTGCAGGCAGGGAGTTATACAATCAGTTTTCTAGTGGGGACTTATTGGCTCCGCGGGTTAGTGCGAAAAAGAAACGTCGTAGTAGATGTTCACCGTTTTGCGAGTATACAAAATGGGGACAACACGAAAAGTTGGACTACTGCATCACGTCGCTTTCTTCTCGTTTCTATGGCGGCCTTGTTGGTAAACAAACTGGATGTGGTGCTGGTTTCCGCCTTGGCAGGGCCAGAGGTGGTTGGCGTCTATGCGGCAGGAGCACGCTTGGCACAATTGGCCATGATAATTGCGCTTGCGGTGAATGTGGTGCTCACCCCGCGCATCGCCAAGGCGTATAAAGCGGGAGAACAATCAAGTGTCACCCAATTGGTGCGCAGTGGCTTGAGATTTACCATCCCAATCGCTTTAGGCGAAGTCGTGCTTGCTTGGTTGTTCGGGGCTGATATTGTCAGTACACTTGGCAAGTCTTATTCTTCTTCGGCAGGGCCTTTCCTTTGGGTGGTGATTGCGTATGCACTCTGGACAGCATTGGCGCCGGCGTACGCGCTACTTTCTATGACGGGAAGAGAAAGGATTGTGGCCGCGATCAGTTGGCTTGTTTTGATTATCAATATTGGATCAATTTACATTCTAACGCCTTTATACGGAGCTGACGGAGCTGGGGCTGCAATGGCTATTGGATACGGGGTGTCCAGCTTGATTATCTTTTTCATAATTGTAAAGCAGGGACGGAGCTTTTTTCGATAGGAAAAAAAGCAGGCAGCCCCACCCAGACCGGGTTGGGAATCCGCAAAATCTGAAGGAGCACTCATGTCGAAAAACGCTGCAACCGCTCGCCGATGTTTAAACGCCTTGGGATATGGCATGCACCGCCGCAAAAATGTGCTGGCACTTGCGTGGCTTGCCCTGCCTTTGCGACCGATCAAAACTATCGTGGACGTCAACGCCAACCGATGGCAACTCGCCCTGCGAGCGCTCGCGGCATTCCCAGGAGCAGTCCTCCACTGCTACGAATCGCCGTCCGGGCCTTATGCGAAGTTACAAGAGGTAGATGTAGCAATTTCGACGCTGGATGACGAGTTCCCCCCCTCGCCTACGTCCGATGGGTGCCTGAAACTGGTCTCAGCCGGACTAGTATATACCGGCAACTTCGGTCAGGCCAGGCACACGCCAGTAACAGCAAAGCGCCTTTCCCTGATGCTGTCTTCGTGCGGGTATCCTGTTTTCGGCAAGGAAACAGCGTGAAGTGTAGCTGGATGTCCGAATTATGCCCCTCCGCCTGCCCCTCCTGTGGTTGCGCCGCCATAAGATCTATTGGCGCTATTCCTCCGTCTAACATATTTGCTGGACGGGAATTGAAGCAGGTGCTCAATGGAGGCGCGTTATGGAGTTGTGAAGGATGCAACCTTTACTTCCGCTGGCCGCGACTATCGAAAAATAAGCTCGACAGGCTTTATGAAGAAGGGAATTCTCACGCTTGGCATAACGACCAAGAGACTCGTGCAGATTGGATAACCGCTGCAAGCTGGCTCCAGCGCGATTCATGCCAGGAAGATGGTGTCCTGGATGTAGGTTGTTCGACAGGACAGTTCCTGTCAGCGGTGTTGGGGGGAGGATTCCGGGAAAAATATGGTATTGAAATAAATAATGCGGCTGCTGGGGCGGCGCAAGAGAAAGGCGTCCGTATTCTTGGTGCTGATATATTTGATCCTGCGCTCAGGGAGTGGGGAAAAAGGGCGTTTTCTGCTGTAGTAGCATTCGATGTCATTGAGCATGTGGAAAACCCCCTTATTTTTCTCAAAATTTGCAGTGACCTGCTAAGGCCCGAGGGCAGCATCATTATCTCCACAGGAAATACTGCGGCGAGAACTTGGCGCTGGTCCGGATCGCGGTATTGGTACTGTACAATTCCGGAACACATATCATTTATTAACGAGCAATGGTGCCGGTATGCTGCAGATAAGCTGAACCTGAGGCTAACGCATATCCATCGTTTTTCACATGCTAAAGCCCACATGAGTAAGAGATCCAGAGAGTTGGCATTGAACGGATTGTATATCATGGCGCCGGGCGTCTTTCGTGCGCTCCGGCGAGCGGGGTTTGGTGGAAAGAACGCCCGCCTTCATCCTGAAATTGCGGATTATCCACCAGGCTGGATGAGCGCAAAGGATCATTTGATAGTTGAGTTTAAACAGCCATGGTGATGCATATGCCACTGGCAAACGGCATGCCGCCTGCACCAAACGCGAAGGTACTGATCTTGGAGCCCTACGCCAACGGCCACCATGGCCCGTACTTGCATTGGATGGCCTCGGGCTTGGCCGAGCGCGGCTTTGATGTCACCATCATCACGTTGCCGGAATCGATGGCGCACCCGTCCATGCGAGCACTTGCCAAACCTGTGCTGAACGGAGGCGGGGGTTCATTGCGGCTCGTTGGGGCGGCAGCTCCCATGGCGTTGCTTTCAGGCGCAACGGGCGGCGCGGTCGGCTTGGCGGCGAGGGAGCGGGCCTACTGGACTCTCTTCCGGGCATGGTACAACGCGTACGCCGAAAGCGTTAGGCCGGACGTGGTTTATGTGCCTTATCTGGACTACTGCCTGTACGCCATCGGCCTGCTTGGTTCACCCTTCGGTAACTGCCCTTGGGTTGGTTTGGCCATGAGGCCTTCGTTCCACTACCAGGAGATCGGCGTCATCGCGCCAAAACCTTCGCTGGCCATAGTCAGGAAAGCTATATTCTTTCGGCTCCTGAATAATCGGCATTTGCGACGCCTGTTGACCCTAGACGAACCTCTTGCAGAATACCTCAAAGACAAATGCAAGGTGGCAGAGAAGGTTATGTTCTTTCCAGAACCGGCAGACCTTCGAGACATACCGGATGCAGACGCCGCAAAAAAAATGCTCGGCCTGCCTCAAGACCGCAAACTGGTGATCGTCTATGGTGCCATCACCAAGCGCAAAGGAGTGGCCGAGCTTCTTCGAGCGCTTGCGGATACCGATTTTCCGCTTTTTGTCGATGTGCTGTTGGCCGGAAAAATTTCCGCGGATGTACATGAAGTATTGAGTGAAACTTGGGTCCAGCCCCTGCTTGCAAATGGCCGACTGAGATTGTTCGATCGATTCATCAGCGGTGACGAGGAAGCCATTCTGTTCGCTGCCGCAGATACCGTCTGGCTGGGCTATAAGGGTCATTATGGGGCCAGCGGGGTGCTTGTCCAGGCTGCCCGCGCGGGTCGCGCTGTGCTGGCCTGCGACGAGGGTATCATCGGCTGGCAGACCAAACGCTATCGCCTTGGTATGACGGTTTCTATAAATAATCCAAAGTCTGTAATCTCTGCGCTAAATAACCTCATTAATTCGCAATCAAAATATCCACATGTGGCTGGCGCAACATCGATAGGAACATCAATTGCTGCTGCGCAACAATTGTTAATTGCAGCGTTAAGCAGAGCTGGGGAGACCTAGTCATGCTGGAGCATATACGCAACGTGGCCGACTATCCAACAAGTGAGGGCTATCACTGTGCAAGTGTTACCACCAACACTCGATTGCTATGGCTATTTGTATTGTCCTTTGCCTTTGATTTTCGGGGCGAAAAAGGTGCGGGTTTTATGCAAATGGGAATGGCCGCCCTGAATGCAGCGACGTTCCTTGTTTTGGCCGCTTCCTATCGGACTGCTTTGCCACGGCGCGGAATTTCCGCCTTGGTCTTTTGGCCATGGATACTTCTTCTTTTTGTTGGGTCTATAGGTGCTTTTGTTGATGATGTTCCATTCAAAAATTACATAAGAATTATCTATCCATTTTGGCTGTTCCTTGAAGGTTTCCTAGTTGTATGGTGGGCTGGAAAGAACGAAAATAATTTGCACACAATAGTGAAGAGCATGACGCTTTCGTCCATATTATCAGTTATATTTACACTTATCTTTGGGTTTGTGTTTTCTGGTTTAAGTGTAACTCAAATCAGATATCAAATACTCAGCCCTTTAATCCCATTTTTGTTGGTGGTGTCAATTTTTGACCTGTTTTTCTTGAAGCGGAAAAGAATATGGTCGGGTTTTGTGATTCTCTCTCTCCTTGCGATAATTGCGCTTTCGGTAACTCGAGGGATGATTATAGTGGTTGGGTTGGTCTTCGGTGTGTTATTCATAGCGTGGATTTTCACTGGGTTGTCGTCGGTTGCTAATGTGCCTAAGCCCATATACAGGCTGGTGGTGACCGGGACGTTGTTACTCGTGCTAGGTGTTGGTTTGCTGGCGTTGACCTCTCCGGATGTTCTCTTGCGCTGGATGCATAGAAGCAGCGGTTCAGTTTCCGATGTGACCTTTTGGACGCGTGTCGCTGCAGTAGTTGGCCAATATGACAAAGTTGGTTCAATCAATCTGGGCTGGCTGTTTGGCGCAGGATTTGGCAGTACATACCCTTGGCCTGTCTGGGAGTTTCCGTGGGTTATTCCTTTTCTAGGCCCTGATATACATTGGGTCGCGTCCTCCCCTGGGGAATTTATGTGGATGACGTTTTTATACTATGGAGGATACATAGTAGGTGGCGTCGTGATCGGCGTTCTCCTTATTACTTTATTGCGGGGGTTCCGTGAATTGGTGGAGTTGGTGCGCCAACGTACCTGGAGATCATATGCTGTGCGACCATACTGGGTCGGAATACTGGGTTATTTCGCTTTCATGGGGTTAAGTTTTACCGCAAACCCTTTTATTATTAGATTGTCTGCGTTTTATATGGGCCTATGCCTAGGCCTAGTCGTACTTAGTAGAATTAGTTGTTGTCGACCAGTTTCAAATGCATCAAGGTACCTCGAAAAACCTTCCCATTTCGGCTGTATATGACAAAATATAACCAGTTGAATATTATGGGGTATGCCGGATGACACCACGAAAGAGCGCAATCAAAACTGACCTATTTGCCGCGGATTTCCACCAGCAGAAACTGGATCAGTTGGGTGATCCATTGCTGCGCATCGCTTCCTGCATCGACTTTCCTGCCCTGGCGGCAGAGGTCGATCGTGCGGCCCCTCGTCCAATGAGTCCCCAGGGCGGTCGCCCTCCGTATCCCACGGAAACCATGGTGCGGATATTGGTGTTAAAGCGCCTCTACAATCTTTCAGACGAGCAGATGGAGTACCAACTTCTGGATCGCCATAGCTATCAGCGTTTTTGCGGTCTGGTGGATGCTGCACGTCTTCCGGATCGCACGACCATCTGGCACTTTGAAAACCGTATTGGCGTAGCCGGTGCCGAAGCGCTGTTCGCGGCAGTAGAGCAGCAAATCCTGCAGCACGGCTATGTGGCCCGTGGGGGCCAGATCATTGATGCCACGCTGGTACCGGCACCCAAGCAACATTTCTCCAGAGATGACAAGGAACAGATCAAAAAAAACGCTATGCCCGCTGACTGGAGCCCCGCCAAGCGTCGCCAGAAAGATCTGGATGCGACCTGGACGAAGAAGCATGGCAAAAGCACCTATGGCTTCAAGCTCTCTATCGGCGTAGATCGCAAACACAAACTGATCCGCAAGCTGGTGACCGACACGGCCTCTGTCCATGACAGCCGACACTTTGAAGTCGTACTGGATGACTGGAATACCAGTGCGGAAGTGTATACGGATAGAGGCTACCCCAGTCAGAAGCGGGAAGAACAACTCAAGGCCCAAGGCTACCGGAGTCGTATCCAACGGAAAGGCAGCAGCAACCACCCGCTGTCCGAATGCCAGCAGCGGCGCAACCATAAAATCGCCAAAGTGCGGGCGCGCGTCGAACATGTATTCGGCGCCATGGAGCAGATGGGCGGCAAGTGTATCCGGACCATAGGCCAGGCGCGGGCCGACTTTGCGCTGACCATGATGCTGGTGTTTCTCGAAGCGGGTCCGATCAGGGCGGTAGCATGCCCGGAATGCGCCAAATTATGGGAGAATGGCCATAAAACATGCCATTCGGTATCAAACTAGTGAGAAAACCCCCTGAATGCCGATTTCGCAGAACATTTCTCGTTTTAAGCGCTGGTTTTTAGAGGTGCCCTGTAATGAATCTCTATCATGCGCGCCTCAACTTCATGCTGATGGAGGCGTATGTGCGCAAGCCGCTGGGCCACTATAATACTCACAACAGTATTTTACGCGGGGGCGGAGGAGCTCAATAATCACCTTATGAAATATTTATGATTTCGCACACCAGCCGAAGCGGTGATGCAACGAAGTGGTGACGCAACAACAAATCATGAAGTAAAACTGTGGTGTTGCACTTCAGAGTTTAAACCGACCAGTTATTAAAACATTTACATGGGAAACGCAACGATGACTAAATACCACAGAAATAGTGTAGCAGAACAAAAACTATCAAACCATTACGGCGACGACTTCTACAAATCACAGATGGACGGCTCTTATAGAAGCGCCAGTAGATACGTTGAGTATCTATCGCAAATATTTAAGCCCCGTAGTGTTGCCGATGTCGGATGCGGGAGGGGCACTTGGCTAAAAGCGTTTAAGGAAAACGGAACAGAAAAAGCAGTTGGCTTTGATGGAAGCTGGAATAGCCAAGAAAATATGATTGATCAATCAATCATATTTTACTGTGCCGACCTAAATAAACCTATACCCAAACAAAAAGATAAATACGACTTAGCAATATCTCTCGAAGTAGCAGAGCATATTGAAGAGTCGTCCGCAAAAACATTTGTAGAAAGCCTTACAGCGTTAGCGGACGTTGTAATGTTTGGCGCTGCCTATACAAAACAAGGTGGAACAAATCACATAAATGAGCAACCTCATACATACTGGGCGAAAATATTTAAAGAGCACGACTACATACCTTACGATTTGTTCCGTCCCGTTTTTTGGGGGAACCATGACATCGAGTTTTGGTATCAGCAAAATACATTCTTGTATGTAAAAATCGGTTCACAACTAAACATAAAACTAGCCAACACTGGTTATCATTCAATAAAAAATATCGCATTTATGGATTGCGTTCACCCACGCTTGTATAACGCGTTACTGTCACAATCCACCGCTAAAGCACTTTTTAAGAATTTGGTTCTCAGAGCAATACCAGAATCAATGCTTCCTCTTGCTCGTAAACTAAAAAAATTAGTCCGCTAAACCAACTCAATCGCTGCTTTAATATGGGTCAACTCAGGAAACGGAATATAAAACACGTCCTGATTAGCACGATTCTTCCGCTGTGTTTGGTATTGCCTTCTTCAAAGGCGCATAATGCTCTGATATTTCAGAGTTAAGAGGTGTCCCATGCCGATGAATCGCGTTCACTTCCAACAAGGCCTGTCTCTCCCCGAGTTCATGCAACGTTTCGGTACCGAAGGACAGTGCTCCGCCGCATTGGAAGCCGCCCGATGGCTTTCAATGCCCGAGCTGTGGCCACGCCGAGCATGGCGTCCTCAAGAGTGGCTCGCGCAAGACCTTTCAGTGCTGCTCCTGCCGACACCAGACTTCGCTGATTGCCGGTACGGTGTTCCAAAGCACCCACCTGCCGCTGACGATCTGGTTTCTGGCCATCTATCTGATCAGCCAGGCCAAGACGGGCTTGTCCGCGCTCGCCCTGAAGCGGCAACTGGGCGTCAGCTATCCCACTGCCTGGCGCATCCACCATAAGCTGATGCAGGCCATGGCCGAACGCGAGGAGATCTACACGCTGCAAGGCAATGTGCAAGCCGACGACGCCTATCTGGGTGGTGAGCATCCTGGCGACAAGGCCGGTCGCGGATCGGAAAACAAGGTCCCTTTCGTCGCTGAGGTCTCTCTCTATGAACAGCACCATCCCATCTATGCCAATTCACGGCCATCCCCGACTTCACGCGCACAGCCATTGCTGATTGGACGCGAGACTTCCTCACTCCCCGCTGCACCGTGCTGACAGACGGCCTCGCCTGCTTCAATGGTGTCGCCGATGCGCACTGCCACCATGATGTGATCGTGGCGGACGGACGGACGGAAGCCCAAGGATCTGCCCCAGTTTTTGTTGGTCAATACCTTCCTCAGCAATCCGAAAACCAGCACCTCCGGTGCCTACCACGCTTTCAAATTCAGCAAATACGCGCAACGTTATCTCTCCGCCGTGACTTATCACTTTAATCGTCGCTTCCGTCTCGCCGATCTCCCTGCAAACTTGCTCAGAGCCGTCGTGAGTATAGGGCCTCGTTCGGAGCGATGGCTCCGCGCAGCGGAAGAATCGTGCTAATCAGGTG
>AOMP01000019.1_pt1 | contig 15698 bp, 15 predicted proteins | sample 537838 | NCBI WGS metagenome assembly AOMP01 (sample SAMN02954329, study PRJNA184676) | mine drainage metagenome | biome: terrestrial; feature: Kristineberg Mine; material: mine stream; isolation source: low temperature acidic, metal-polluted mine stream | place: Sweden: Kristineberg Mine
CTGCGTTTAGAAGAAGACATCGTCGAAGCCAACCCGCTCGCCAAACGCCGCTATATCCTTAATCGCCATCGGCAACCCGTCGCACTGGGACCGGGCGTGCTTTTCGGCGGCGGCCTGCTGAGTTGGCGCGGCCGCCTGCGTCTCCTTGGCGAGCCTTTCCGGTCACCGCGTCGGATGCAGGATAGTGAGGAAAGCGTTGCTGACTTTGTGCGGCGGCGACTTGGAGAGGAAGCACTCACCTGGCTGGTCGACCCCTTCATCTCCGGTGTCTTTGCTGGCAATCCCGCCCGTCTTTCGGTACAAGCCACCCTTCCCCGCCTGCTGGCGCTGGAGCAAGACGGTGGCTCGCTCCTCCGCGGCGCCCTGCGCGCCCGCAACAAGAAATCGCCCGACACCCCGAAAACCCGCCTTATTTCTTTTCGCGAAGGCCTACAGACCCTCCCGCTCAGGGTCGCCAGCGCCCTTGGCGATGCGTTGCGTTGCAACACTCCAGTCGAGCAATTGGGGAATAGCGACGGTAATTGGCAGGTCAGCAGCGGCAGCCAGACCTGGCAAAGCAAACGGCTTATTCTCGCCCTGCCCGCAGGTGCTGCGGCCAGGCTGCTCGCGCCAACGGACGCCGCACTTGCCCACGAACTGGACGCCATCCCTTATCCCGCAGTCGGCAGCCTGTCCATTGGCTTTCAGCGCATGCAGGTTCAACATCCGCTGGATGGTTTCGGCATGCTGATTCCGCGGGTCATGGGTCTGGAAACACTGGGGATACTCTTTTCATCCACCCTCTTTCCCGGGCGCGCGCCTGCGGATCAGGTATTGTTGACCGCCTTTATCGGCGGCAGTCAAAATGACATTTCCGGACGTGGTGATGATGATCTGCTGGCGACTGCATTACGCGAGATCTGCCCACTACTGGGTATCAGCGGCAAGCCCGTTTTCAGCCGCTGCCAGACTTGGCCAAAAGCCATCCCGCAATATGAAATCGGGCACCTGGATCGGATAAAGCGGATCGACGCCCTCAGCGCCCGGCACCCTGGGTTGTACTTCCGGGCCAACTGGCGGGAGGGCGTCGCGCTGGGCGACTGTATGGAAGAGGCTTACCGATTCAGTCAGGACGTCGGCTGGCAGCGCTAAAGCACACTGAAAATCAGTGTGCTGCGCTTGGGGCGAGCGCCGCAAGCAAGGTATCCATCGCGGTATCCTGGGGCTTCGCAACAGTCCCTGGCGTCGCCGTCGTATTGAGCACGGCCGCGGACTTATACCGGGCATCAGCGCTGACTGATTCTAAATTGCGGCGAAATCCGCGTACATTCCCCACAATCTCCACGGGCGTCCCTACCCGCACCATCGCGGCGATTTGCCGGGCATCCCAGTTAGACAAGGCCACGCAGCCAGCCGTCCAGCGCCCAGGGAACACCTTGCTCTGAGGGCCATCCGCAAATTGCGGGCCCATGCCGTGAATGCCTATTTCGCCGCCCAGCGGGGTATTTTGCGGCGGTGTGTGCCCGGCATCGACGGCAGCGACAATGGCGCGATATTGCGTCCTGGTGATAATGCCTTCACGCAACCCCCACGCCGCATTTTTCCGGTTAGGGTAGGTTAAACCCATGAATGGGCCATAGCGTGTGTCCCGACTGACCCAACCGATGTGATAACGCCCTATCGGCGTAATATCATCGCCTCGCATCCGTTTGGGGGCGGCGCCATTGAAACCGATGGCTACCGGATAGGTCGCCAGCACGGTGGCGCCCTTGTAGATCATCAGTGAGTGTGTGTCAGTTGAAATGACGATATGCACCGATTGAGCGACGGGCGCGGAGATTACCGGAGAGACTACTGGTGCCACCGGCTGAACAACCGGCGGGGGAATTTGTGCGGCATAGTAGGCCACCGAGTGTACTGGCGCAGAGGACAGATGTGTCGTCGCGCAACCCGCCAATCCCAGAGCACCCGGTATAACCCCCAACAGCCCCCATCCCTTGAATTTGCGTATCACCCTGCTCTCCCAAATGTCCCCACTCACACGAGTTCATAATATACCGGAAGTCTGAGCGCGAGGTCCATGATCTTCGGACAGATTCCCGCTAACCCACCTGCCCGTAATCCAGTCGGTTCCCCAGCCAGCGTTGCACGATAGCCTGCGCCGCATCGGGATCTTCCCGCAGCAACTGATCCGCCAAGGCGGGCACGAGGGCCAGTAAGGCCTCGTCACGCAGGATGTCGGCGACACGCATCTGCAGGATGCCCGTCTGCCGCGTGCCGAGATACTCGCCCGGTCCGCGCAGTTCAAGGTCCTTGCGCGCAATGACAAAACCGTCATGGGTTGCGCGCATTACCCGTAAACGCTCGCGTGCCTTGCTACCCAGGGGTGGATGATACAGCAGGATACAGCTGCTCTGCTGCGCTCCCCGCCCCACCCGCCCGCGGAGCTGGTGCAGTTGCGCCAAGCCCAGACGCTCCGCATCTTCGACGACCATGAGACTGGCGTTGGGGACATCCACCCCTACCTCAATCACCGTCGTCGCCACCAAAATGCGTACAGCACCTGACTGAAAGGCCGCCATCACCTCCGCCTTTTCTGCAGCGCGCATTCGTCCGTGTATTAGCCCGATAGCCACACCGGGCAGGGTGCTTTGCAAATCTGCAAAACTTGCCTCTGCCGCCTGCAATTCGAGGATTTCCGATTCCTCAATCAGCGGACAAACCCAATAGATTTGCCGCCCCTCCTCCAGCATGTGTTGCATCCGCCCGATCAGTTCGGGCCGCCGACTGTCAGGCATCACCAGGGTTTCCACGGGGGTACGCCCTGGCGGCAGCGCATCAATGACCGATACCTCCAGATCCGCATGCACCGTCATCGCCAGAGTCCGCGGAATCGGCGTGGCGGTCATCACCAGCAGGTGGGGCATGGCGCCCTTCTCCAGCAACTGACGGCGCTGCTCCACGCCAAAGCGGTGCTGTTCGTCAATAATGACCAGCCCAAGACGAGAGAACTCCACCCCCTCCTGAAACAGGGCCTGCGTCCCCGTCACCAGCCCAAGCCTGCCACTGGCCAGGGCTTCCAGTGTCTCGCGGCGCGCGCGCGGCGGGCGGCTACCCACCAGATAGCCCACCTCCCAGTCCAAGGGTTTTAACCACTGCCGGAAGCGCGTATATAACTGTTCTGCGAGAATCTCAGTCGGTGCCATCAGTGCCACCTGATACCCTGCCTCTAGGGCGGTCAGCGCTGCCGCCGCTGCGACCAGAGTCTTACCGGAACCCACATCCCCTTGCAATAAGCGGCGCATGGGCCGATGGCGCGCCAAGTCGGCATTAATCTCCGCAATCACCCGCTCCTGCGCTCCCGTCAGCACGAAAGGCAATTGCGCCAGGAAACGCTGCCACAACTGCCCGTCGCTGTGCAGACAAGGGGCATTTTGCATCGCCCCCGACTGCCGCGTCCGGCGCACCGCCAAATGATTTGCCAGCAGCTCCTCCAACGCCAGCCGCTGCCCGGCGGGATGCTGCGGGGAGGGAATGTCATCCGCACATTCATGGAGCAGACGCAAACCTTCGCGCAGACTGGGCCAGTGCGGAGGCAAACGATCTTCAAGGTAGTCCGGAAGCTGGTCAAGCAAAGTCAGGGCTTGCGCCACCCAGCGCCGCCATTGCGCCTGGGTAATGCCTTCACTACTGGGATAAAAGGGGGTGAGATGACGTGGGGCCTGAAATTGCGGGACATCGGCCATCTGCCATTCCGGATGCACCATTTCGAGGCCGTGAAAGCCACCCCGCAAATCTCCGAAACACCAGAGCTGCCGCCCGACCTGCCATTGCCCACGCAGGGCCGCTACCATGTGAAAAAGCCGTATTTGCAGACACCCACTGCCATCACTCAAGGTCATCAGCCATTGTTCACGTCGCCCGCGCTGGTGATGGATACTGACAATTTCACCCAGTACGGCACACTCCTGACCGGGCTGCAAGGCCGCCATAGGGGATATGAGGCGGCGATCCTGATAACGACTGGGTAGATGAAACAGGATATCCTGCACCCGCCACAGGTCCATGCGCTGCAGGCGCTGGACCAGCGCGGGGCCAACCCCGCGCAATGCCGAGACGGAACTCTGCAGATATAGCCCCGTCTTCGCTACCGCCATGCTAGTCGGTGCGCGACAGGGCCTCGCGACGTGCCCATTCCGCGAGGAGTTCATCCGGATCGATATGATGCATGATGGCCACCCCCGCCAGGGTCTCCCGATCAGCGACAAAGCATTCCCCGCAGTGAATACCGCGCTCTTCCAGCAGCGCGACCAACACCGGATGTGCCTGCAACAGCACATGCATGGGCTGGGTAAGCAGTTCCGCGCGCTCCATATCAGTCCGCCTCACCCAAGGCAACGATACCGTCGATTTCTACTTGCGCGCCGCGCGGTAGTGCCGCCACCTGCACCACGGCCCGTGCCGGATAGGGTGGCGCGAACTCCGCCTCCATGGCTTGATTCACCTCTGCGAAGTGCCCGAGATCCGTAAGGTACACCTGCAATTTGATGGCATTTTGCAAACGTCCGCCCGCCGCCGCGCAAACCGCCTGCAGATTATCCAGCACCTGCCGAATCTGCAGGGCGAAGTCGCCCTCTACCATACGACCACTGACGGGGTCCAGAGGAATCTGACCCGAGAGATAAAGCAGGCCGTCATGCACCATACCCTGACTGTAAGCCCCGATGGCCTGAGGTGCTGAATTACTCTGAACTGGAACTGGCATAGACAAACTCCTTGTTAGCCTTTGACCCGCTGTACCCGGGATACCATCGGCAGGCTACGCAAACTCCGCATGATTTTAGCCAGGTGATCACGATGGTGCGCCTGTATGGTAAAGGTGATGCCCGTGTAGAGTCCATCCTGGGGCTCGATGTCCACATGATCAATATTGGAATCTTCATCGGAAATCAGGGTGGCGATACGGGCCAGCACGCCACGTGCACTCTCCGCCACCACCCGGATCGTTACTGGAAACTCACCCTGGGGGGCTTCTGGATCCCACTGCACATCCACCCAACGATCGCGGCGCTTACGCCACTCGCGGATGTTGTGGCAATCGTGGGTATGCACCACCACACCTTTGCCAGCACTGATAAAACCCAAAATAGGATCACCGGGAATAGGTCGGCAACAGCGCGCCAGCGTCACCGGCATCCCCTCTGTCCCCCGAATCAGCAGCGGCTTTTTCGTGGCCCCCTCACGGTTGAGGCGGCTCGGTAACAACTGACTCACCGCCTGCCCCAAACGGCGCGCCGTTTGTGCCAGTCGCCCGCGATCTTCTTCCTCCGGCAACAGCTTGTGTGCCACGACCAGCGGAAACACCTCTCCCATACCAATGGCGGCAAACAATTGTCCTTCGCTCTGAACATTAAACGTTGTCAGTACTCGCCGGAAATCCGCTGCTTCAACCAGTTGGAAATTCGCACCCAGATTGTGCATCGCCTTCTCCAGCAAATTGCGGCCCAGTAACTCCGCATCGCCGCACTGCATAGTCTTCAGATAAGCACGTACACGACTGCGCGCCTTGGCAGTCACCACCACATCCAGCCAGCCGGGCTGCGGATGCGCCGAGGCGGCGGTGACAATCTCCACCTTCTCCCCATTATTCAGCGGACTACGCAACGGTACATACATATCGTTCACCTTGGCAGCCACCGCCTGGTCACCGATATCCGTGTGCACTGCGTAGGCAAAATCCACCGCCGTCGCGCCGCGTGGCAGGTTAAGAATCTTACCCTTGGGGGTAAACACATAAACCTCATCAGGAAACAGATCAAGCTTAACGCTCTCCAGAAACTCCCTGGAGTCTCCACCCTGCATCTGCAGCTCCAGCAAGCGCTGCAACCAGGCGCGCGACTGGGTTTCGGCATGCGCGTTACTGGTGCCCGTTTTGTAAAGCCAATGTGCCGCCACTCCCGCCTCTGCCACCCGGTGCATATCCTCCGTGCGAATCTGGACCTCTACCGGGTGGCCAAAAGGACCCAACAACACGGTATGCAGGGACTGATATCCGTTAGATTTGGGAATGGCAATATAGTCTTTGAAGCGTCCAGGTATCGGTCGATACAGACTATGGATCAAGCCCAAAACGCGATAACAGGTATCCACATCAGCGACAATGACTCGGAAAGCGTGGAGATCGTGGATGGCCCCGAAGGGCATACCCTTCTTCTGCATTTTGCTGTAAATACTGTAGACGTGCTTTTCACGACCGCAGACTTGCGCCACGAAGCCCTCCTGACGCAGACGGTCCTCCAGGGCACGCTGAATGGTTTGCACCCCTTCCTTACGGTTGCCGCGGCTCGCCTTGATCGCCTCATTGAGGGTGTGCCAACGCTTGGGATAGAGGTGGGAGAAGGCCAACTCCTCTAACTCAATGCGAATGGCATGAATACCCAGGCGTTGCGCAATGGGCGCGTAGATATCGAGGGTTTCCCGAGAGATACGCCGCCGCTTCTCCGGCGTCATCACGCCCATGGTACGCATATTGTGCAGGCGATCGGCCAGTTTGATCAGTACCACCCGAATATCCCGGGACATAGCCAGGAACATCTTGCGAAAGTTCTCTGCCTGCGCCTCTTCACGGGTTTCAAAACGCACCTGCCCGAGCTTGCTGACGCCATCCACCATCTCCGCCACCTCTGGCCCGAAGCGCTCGACGATGTTTTCCTTACTGATACTGCAATCTTCAATCACATCATGGAGCAAGGCGGCTTGGATGGTAAAAATATCCAGCTGCAGTTCGGCGAGAATGCAAGCGACCGCCACCGGATGATGAATATAAGGCTCACCACTACGCCGGGTTTGTGCGCCGTGCGCGATAGCCGCCAACTCGTAGGCTTCACGCGCGCGCGCCACCTCTTCGGGCGTCATGTATTGCTGGAGTAACGCGCGCAACGGCGCGCAAGGATCCTCCAAGGCCGGAGGGACCGGCGACAGTCGCAGCACCTCGCCCACCGCCATTGCCAGCGGCAGTCTCGGCACTGTTGCGCCTAGCTCGCTTTCACTCGCCAGCGACATCCTCAACTCCAGCCGCTTCGCGGTTCGCTGCACCGGGGAAGTTGGGTAACGGTGGCGGCATCTGCTCATCCAGAATTGTCCGGCTCACTTTGCCCGCTGCCACTTCGCGCAATGCAATCACCGTATTCTTGTCGCGCCCTGCTTCCACCGCCGGAATCGCGCCGGAAGCCAATTGCCGCGCGCGCCGCGCCGCTATCAACGTTAACTCAAAACGATTATCCACATGATCCAGACAATCTTCTACTGTTACTCGTGCCATCGTCTATTCACCTTTTTATCAAAATTAACCACTCATACCGAGAAGATTCTTTAATCGTTGATGCTGTGCATACTCCTGATAACCCCGCCGCAAATGCTCGGCATGGACAATGCTCTGCAAGTCGGCCAACGCATCCTGGAAGTGGTCATTCACCACCAGATAATCAAACTCGTCATAATGCAACAGCTCTTCACGTGCTGCCGCCAGCCTGCGCGCGATAACCGTCTCTGAATCCTGGCCACGGCCGCGCAAACGTTCCGCCAAGGCGGCGACCGAGGGCGGCAAGATAAAAATACTGACTGCCTGCCCCGGCAATCTTTCCCGCACCTGCCGCGCACCTTGCCAGTCGATTTCCAGCAGACAGTCCGTCCCAGCGAACAACTGGCTCTTCACCCAAGGTTCACTGGTGCCATAACCATTGCCATGCACCCTGGCGGACTCCAGAAACTCACCGCGTTCCGCCATGGCCGTGAAGGCTTCCGTGGGAACGAAGTGATAGTCCGTTCCCTCAACCTCACCTGGCCGCGGGGGCCGGGTGGTGTAAGAGACGGAGGTCCGCAATTGCGGAGTCGCCGCTACCAACGCCCGCGCCAGACTGGTCTTTCCCGCCCCGCTGGGTGCCGAAATAATCCACAGGATACCGCGTTCTGCTCCACCCGTCATTGGCTTTCACTCCACATTCTGTACCTGCTCCCGCATCTGTTCGATGAGCACTTTCAGCTCTACCGAGGCAAAAGTCACCTGGCTGTCTCCAGCCTTGGAAGCGAGGGTATTGGCCTCCCGATTGAGCTCCTGCATGAGAAAATCCAGACGCCTGCCCACTGCCTCACGCCGCTGCAAGATGCGCCGCAATTCGGTCAGATGGGTATCCAGACGGTCCAGCTCTTCCGCTACGTCCTGACGCTGCAGATAAAAGAGCAACTCCTGCTCCCAACGCCCCGCATCCACCTGCTGCGCCAGTTCTTGCAGGCGCGCCTGCAAGCGTTCGCGCAGCGCCTTTTCCAGCTCAGGCAAATGGGTGCGCAAAGCTGCAGTCTGTTCGGCAATCGCCTCCACACGGCTCAGCAACAGTTGCGCCAAAGCCGCGCCCTCCCGCTCGCGAGCCCCCTGCAACTCGGTCAACGCCCGGTCCAGCAGCACCAACACTTCTGCCTCCAGCATCTCCGTATCCATATCCGTGCCGGACGCCTGCACCAGACCCGGCCAGCGCAGCGCATCCCATGGATTAAACGCGGTCTCACCCAGCTCCCAGATGTCCGTCAGCTCCGCATGGAGCCCGTACAGTTCCGTCGCCAGTGCCGTGTTAAGGCGCAACGATCCGCCCGCCACAGGCTGAAAACGCAGCCAGGCATCCACCCGGCCGCGCACCAGCGTTTTTTGCAAGCGTGCCCGTACCGCTATTTCGAGGGCGCCCAAGCCCTCGGGCAGACGCAGACCAACATCAAGAAAACGATGATTTACGGTGCGCAGCTCCCAGGCCAGCGTGCCCCAGGCTCCATGACTTTCACAGCGGGCAAACCCGGTCATACTGCGTATCATTTTGTTGGCTCCTCAGCACAATCCTGTTCACAAAAATGCAGACATCGCCTGTATAAACTAGCATATGGCCGTCAGTCCGGCGACCCCGGCATAAGCTTGCAAAGTGCAGAATACCGAAAAACATCCTTGACACCACCATAATCCCGAACTACACCTAAACGACTGTACCCATAAAAAACAGGGACGCCGATCATCACGATAACTGCGGGAGAGTGTCACATGATAGGTTCGGAAGAAATGCTGTTCGAATGGGACGAATGGAAAACGCGGGCAGTGGCGCTGGGAGTCACGGAGGATCTGGCCGAACTGGGCAAAAAGATCATGCGCGATGCCTATATGCAGCGCTGGCCCGAAGCCGTGCTCAGCGACTGCGGCTGGGATGACGATGGTTTTGGGATGCTGGCCTTGGCACGCGCCAAACCTGCTGAAGCCCGCCGTGATTGGGAACTGCTGTATGCGCACCATCATCGCAGACCCGCCTGCCCGGTGGAGGCGAGCCAACATCGCAGCAATAAGGCCATGGTGCGAGCCGCTGCCCCAATGCTGGTGCGCACCCGGAAGCCCGAAGAGAGCAGGCCCTGAAATCTACAACCGCATCCTGAGCAAGTGCCAGAGGATGACGGGTAAGGAAATCGCACCAACGTAGCGGCCAACGATGCGGCCTTGCCCGTTCACCAGGAGAGAAGTGGGCGTCAGCGTTACCCCTCCCAGCAGCCGGGAAACCCCTCCGGAACTGTCTACATAGACAGGATAGATGATGCCGTACCGGGATTTAGCCTGAGCCACAACTATAGGCGCGTTCCCCGCGACCGCCACACCCAGCACCGTAAAGTGCGCACCACCCAGCCACTTTTGCAGCCCATTCAGAACAGGAATCTCGGCCACACAAGGCGGGCAATCCGGTGACCAAAAATTGATCAGCGTCACCTCGCCACTGCGCGGCTGATAATCCAGCCATTGCCCGCTTGGGCTTTGCAGAACCAGGACCGGCAATTGCTTGGGCGGAGTGGCCGCGGATCCACGCCATTGGGTAAAAACATAAACCCCGACCAGCAACAATACCAGCAATAACAACTCAACCAGCCAACGCTGGCACCTCCCCGTTTGCAAAGCTACTGGGTCAGGCCGGCATAGAGCATGGGCAAACGTTCCGGCAGACGCTCGACATGATCAATTACCTGATAATTGCGCGCCCCGAAAATCCGCGACACATACTCGTCGGCGTGGGGATCCAGACTGAGGCAATAGGTAATCACCCCGTCCCGCTGCAACTCCTCCACCGCACGCTTGGCGTCGTAGCGCAGATATTGCGGATCGCGCACATCGATGTCCGCCGGTTCACCGTCGGTGATGACCAGCAGCAGCTTTTTACTCTGCCGCTGCTGACGGAGATAGTGCCCGGCATGCCGCAGCGCCGCTCCCATACGGGTCGAGAACTTACCCGTCATGCCCGCAATGCGCCCCATGGCCTCGTCACCATATGCCTCATCAAAGTCCTTAAAGCGGTAATATGCCACATCATGCCGCCCGTCGGAATGAAATCCGTGAATAGCGAAAGGATCGCCAATACGGTTCATGGCGTCGGCGAGTAAGGCGGTCGCATCCCGGGTGAGTTGAAGGATCGTGTCCTCCGAACCGTAGACCTTATCGTTGGTAGACTCCGATAAATCCATCAGCACCAGCACGCCCAAATCGCGCAGCTTGCGCAGCGTGCGCATGTGAATGCGGGTATCCGGGGCCAGACCCATGCGGATATCGACGAGGGCGCGCAGCGCCGCTTCCATATCAATCTCGTCACCGTCTTCCTGCTTGCGCAAACGCTGCACGCCCTGGGGCTGCAAGGCTTCGATCAGATACTTGAGGCGGCTGGAAACGGGCTTATATTTTTCCAGCACTTCACGCACGCCGTTTACATCGCCCATGCGTGGACGTCGTTCCAGTACCGTCGCCCAGTGGGGACGACTGGCCTGTATCTGATAATCCCACTCCGCATAATGGAAAGGATCGGAAAGCGGCTCCTTACCTTCCGTCTGGTTATAGCTTAACCCCATATCTTCATAGGGAAAGAGCTCCGATTGCAGCACCCAGACTTCCTGGGCATCGTCACCGGCCAGTTCGGTATCCACCTCGTTGACCATTTCCATGACGTTGACGTATTTCCGTACCTGGGCACCGGGGAGGATCGTCGCTTCATGTTCCCAATCCACTTCCTCAAACTCCCAGATATAGCGGTTGTCATCGCGGTAGAGGACATCGGGAATATCGGTTCGGGCGTGGTAAGTCACCTTCTCCTTACGCAGGCTGTCCGCCAGACGCACCCCCAAGTCCCAGGAGAGCTGTGGATCGTCCCAACGCGCCTCGGCCGCCATAAAGGCCTGCCGACCCTCCTGCACCCAGGCGTTACCATCCTCATAGGCGGGATCGATAATAGCCCGCGCCAGCCGGGAAAACAGCTCTCCCATACTGGCGACCGGCCCGGCCACTGCCGTGTGAAAAGGCAACCAGATAGCCCGGATTCCGGGGAAAGCGCGCATGGCCAGCGCCTCCACTCGGGCATCTTCAAACAGACCAATCACCGCCATCTGTTCCGGGTTGAGCGCCTCAGCCGAGATCGCCTTCTGCATGTAAGCCACATGCGCCGCGGCGTGAGCCGCCACGGCGCGATAGCGGGTCATTCCATCGATACCTTCCCAATCGTCGTAGGCATCGGGAAGATGGATGAAAATCCCTTCGATATAAGGCCGGTAACCTTCGCGGTCTTCAAAGTCACCGCTGGTAGGACGCAGGAAAAAATCCCGTCCCCACAACGCGCGCAGATACATGCGCAGGCGGCGCTGGATATCCACAAATAGCGTGCCTTTGCGCTCCTGCTGGAGCATAGCCAGGGCTTCCGGACTTTTCAGGGAAAAATACGCGATTTGCGCCGCAAAATCGGTGCGATGGGCGTGCGCACCCCACAATGCCCAGCGGCGCAAACCACCCAGCGTCAAATAACCGAAGAGCTGGTCGATATTTTCCAGCATCGGCCGTACGGCTCTGGGCACTTGTGCGAGCAGGCGGTCCAGCATGCCGAGATAACTTTTGAAAAGCTCCAGATCAGCCAGACGGTTGGCGGCTGTCGGACTGGTGGAGAGCACCGCCTCCAGCACCGCACCACTGGTTTTGGACGCCATCTTCATAACGGCGCCCACCAGTTCCCAGACGGCATCTTCTCCCACTTCGCGGGCGACGTGGGGGGCGGCATCCAGATAACTGCTCACCAAGCCATCGCCCTTGCCCAGCGAGCGCATACCCATGGCGCCATCCAGGTATTGATCCAGACCGGCCGGACTGAAAATCCGGGCGGCCTCCTGCCAGTTACTCTGCAGAACGGCTTGGCTTTCCTCGCCAAAAACCTCCAGCAGTTCTGCATAATCTTCCAGACGTTTCATGCGTCCTCCGTGATCGTTGCGACCCTGTTTACTGCAAGGCGAACGTGAGAACTCAGAAGTAAGTAGTCACCGCCGCATCCAGGGCATCGCGCATATCCGGGTCATCGGTAATCGGACGCACCAGCGTCACCCGGCAAGCGGCCTTTGCTTCGACGCCCTTGCTGATCAGCGAGCCAGCGTAGACCAGCATACGGGTGGAGATACCCTCATCAAGACCATGACCTTTCAGGTTACGGGCGCGCTCGGCGATAGACACCAACTTACCGGCGACGTCCTTGCCGACACCCGTCTCATGGGAAACAATTTCCGTCTCAACCGCATGCTCGGGGTAATTAAAATCCAGAGCACCAAAGCGCTGCTTAGTTGACTGTTTCAGATCCTTCATGAGGCTCTGATAGCCCGGATTGTAAGAGATCACCAACTGAAAATCGGGGTGTGCATGAACCAATTCCCCCTTCTTTTCCAGCGGCAAAATCCGGCGATTATCGGTCAGCGGATGGATGACCACGGTGGTATCCTGACGGGCCTCCACGACTTCGTCCAGATAGCAGATGGCACCCAAACGCGCCGCCATGGTCAACGGACCATCCTGCCAGCGGGTGCCTTGCGGGTCGAGCAGGAAACGTCCGACCAGATCGGAGGCCGTCATGTCTTCATTACACGCCACGGTGATCAACGGCTTACCCAGCTTATAGGCCATATACTCCACGAAACGGGTTTTGCCACAGCCGGTGGGGCCCTTGAGCATCATCGGCATACGCACGCCGTAAGCGGCTTCATACAGCTCTATTTCATCACCGGTAGCCCGGTAGTAGGGTGCTTCTTTAATATAGTATTCGGCCAGCTGATCGCGCATGAGATGGTTCTCCTCGGACAATATCGGACAGGGAAACACGGCACTTGACGAGAATATTCACGATAGCGCGAAGGCAGGCTACAGAATACTCTCGACAAGCGCCGTATCTGCTTGGCACGAAGCCCTTACAGATACGGCACGGAACTACTTACTTATACGGTCTTACCCCGATAAATCACCAGAGCAGCGCCCTGGGACTGCTTGAAGTTGTCATAACCGACAAGACGGACGTGGTTATGGGGATTGGCCTTGTGACAGGCCTCCGCCTCTTTCAAGATGTGATCCACGTCGGTTTCACCGAACATGGGCAACTTCCACATATACCAGTAGTGATCAAAGGCATTCTCCGGCTCGGTGTGCTCAATAGCCGGGTTCCAGCCCTTGGATACAATATACTCGACCTGGTTACGAATCTGCGCCGGGGTTAAAGCGGGCAAATAAGACAAGGTTTCGAACTTCCGGCTCGCCGGGTCGGAGAGACGGGATTTGTAATCCTGCACTTCACTCATAAAAAGCTCCTAGGCATCAAGACGTGCCCACCGGAGCGGGAAACAAAGTATCCCCGCCGGGGTACACGATAAACGTGCTTACTTGTGGGCGACGTCCAGCTTGTCGACGGTATCGAACTCGAACTTGATCTCTTTCCACGTTTCCATGGCCACCTTGAGTTCGGGAGAATGCTTGGCAGCGTCAGTGAGGACGGCCTTACCTTCTTTCTCGATGGGCACACCGCGGTTGCGGGCTTCCACGCAGGCTTCCAGCGCAACACGGTTGGCAGCAGCGCCAGCAGCATTGCCCCAGGGGTGGCCCAGGGTGCCGCCGCCGAACTGCAACACCGAGTCATCACCAAAAATGGTGACCAGCGCCGGCATGTGCCAAACATGGATACCACCGGAAGCAACCGGCATCACCCCCGGCATGGAACCCCAGTCCTGGTCAAAGAAGATACCGCGGCTGCGGTCTTCCTTGATGAACTTATCACGCATAATGTCGATCCAGCCCAAGGTCGCCTCGCGGTCGCCTTCGAGCTTGCCTACCACCGTACCGGAGTGCAGATGATCGCCGCCGGACAGACGGAGAATCTTGGTCAGCACGCGGAAATGAATACCGTGGTGCGGGTTACGGTCGAGCACAGCGTGCATGGCGCGGTGGATGTGCAGGAGCAAACCGTTATCGCGACACCAGTTGGCCAGACCCGTGTTGGCACAGAAACCGCCGGTGATGTAGTCATGCATGATGATGGGCGCACCAATTTCCTTGGCGTATTCCGCACGCTTGTACATCTCTTCCGGGGTTGGCGCGGTGACGTTCAGGTAGTGACCCTTGCGCTCACCAGTCTCCCGCTCTGCCTTCTCGATCGCTTCCATGACGAAGTCGAAACGCTGCTTCCAACGCATGAAGGGCTGGCTGTTGACGTTTTCGTCGTCCTTGGTGAAATCCAGACCGCCACGCAAACCCTCATAGCAGGCACGCCCATAATTTTTGGCCGACAACCCCAGCTTGGGCTTGATGGTGCAGCCCAGCAACGGACGACCATACTTGTTCATGATGTCGCGCTCGACCTGAATGCCGTGGGGTGGGCCGCCGCAGGTCTTGACGTACGCGATCGGGAAACGCACGTCTTCCAGACGCAGGGCACGGACAGCCTTGAAGCCGAACACGTTACCGACCAGCGAGGTGAAGACGTTAACCACGGAACCCTCTTCGAACAGGTCGATGGGGTAGGCGATGAACGCATAGAAGCAGGTATCATCGCCAGGAACGTCTTCGATCTTATACGCACGGCCCTTGTAGTAGTCGAGATCGGTGAGGAGATCGGTCCACACCGTGGTCCAGGTGCCGGTGGAGGATTCGGCGGCAACCGCAGCAGCGGCTTCCTCACGATCCACGCCCGCCTGGGGAGTAATTTTGAACACGGCAAGGATATCCGTATCCTTGACGCTATAATCCGGTTCCCAATAGGTGTTCCGGTAATCCTTCACACCCGCGCTATAGGTCTTGACGGCCATATGCCACCTCCATGCAGTTGCCCGACGCCGGAGGCACCGGCGTCAATCGCTACGTCTGCAGCGATTGACGGACTATAGTGCGGGCAAACCATAAATACTAATCAGTATTAATTATTTTTTTTATAAGTCTTAACTGATGGAATATCTGTCTGGTGGCGGTCAAAGAGATCCCGGTGGTGCCAGGGTAACCGCGCCCATCATCCCCCAGACCGCCTTCCTCAACCTTAAGGACCGCGTGGCCCAATTGCGCGCCACCAAGGCAACCGCCGCCAAGGCCAAAGTTTCCCTGGAAGGCACGCGCAAGAACTATGAGGTAGGTAGCAGATGGCCACGGATTACATCCGCGCCGAGCAGGACTACAATGTGGCATTCTCCAATCAGATAAATACCTTGCTGAACAAGCGTGCAAACCCATAGTCCACTAGCCTGGGAGTATATGACGCATGACTATCGCCCAAAAAAAGTTGGTCATTGCCGCAGTGGTCATTCTCGCCATCGGTGCCGGGGCGATCTATTGGGAAACCCGTCCGACGGCTCCCAGCGATCAGGTGATCATTTATGGG
>AOMP01000020.1_pt1 | contig 15358 bp, 17 predicted proteins | sample 537838 | NCBI WGS metagenome assembly AOMP01 (sample SAMN02954329, study PRJNA184676) | mine drainage metagenome | biome: terrestrial; feature: Kristineberg Mine; material: mine stream; isolation source: low temperature acidic, metal-polluted mine stream | place: Sweden: Kristineberg Mine
CGCAAAGTCCACGAGACTGAACAGCGTCTAGACCACTGGGATGCGTATGTCCGAAGTGTCTACGTTACCATCCTGGTGATCATGGCCTACCTGCTGGGATACGAGTTTGACTTGATTGGCCCCATTCATGGCGGTGTGGCCGTAGTGGGGGCCTTGTGGGCGGCGGCTACCGTGTTGAGTGTGTATAAAGATGACCGTGTGGCCACCCGTGAGAGTTTCTTCTCTACCATGGGCTCCACCTTCCTGGGGGTGGCAGTGGCCTTGGTGTATCTGTTCTGGTTCCCGCCCCATATGTGGGGCCTTGCACTGATGATCATTTTGGCTATGCTCATCAGTCAGGCGGTGGGATTGGCAGATCGGGGCAGACAGGTCGTCTCAGCCCTTTTGATCATTGTGATCTTTTCCCATTTGAACGCAGCGAACCCATGGATAAATGCCGCCATGCGGACGGCAGAAGTGCTCATTGGGGCCGGAGTAGGCCTACTGGGTGGCTACTTCGGTGAGAAACTGCCTGGATTGGACAAAAGAAAACCATAGATCTTTGCCCTGATGAAGGAACAGTGTGAATACTGAGAATTACTTTAAGGAAAACAAACTATGAGCGAAGGATTACATACCCACGCACCGCACGAAGAAGCTGTCCATGAGGCGGCAGAATCCCATAATCCCAAAAGGCATTCTCTGTACCAGTGGGTAGCCATCTTTACAGCCCTCCTGGCGACGATCGGTGCCATCGTCAGCTACCAGGGTACCCATCTCATGAACGAAGTCCTGCTGGCCAAGAACGAAGCCGTACTGGAGAAAGCCAAAGCGACGGACCAATGGAACTACTACCAGGCTATCAGCACCAAAGAGCACTTGATGGATCTGGCAGTAGCCATGACACCAACGAGCAAAAACGCGCCTTTCCAAAAGAAAATTGCCAAGTACAAACAACAGAAAAAGGAAGTTCAGCTTCAAGCGGAACATCTGGATCAACTTTCCAATTCCGCCAATCAGCACTCGGCGCAGTTGGATAAGCCACATAACGACATGGCCATCGCCATGATCTTTTTACAGATCGCTATTTCCCTGGCTTCTGTTACTGCTCTGACCGGAAGAACATGGCTTTTCGGTATGGCTATCCTGAGTGCCATAGGCGGTATCGGATTGTGGGGCATGGCTTTGAGTTTGGCGTGAAGCACCTGCAGCCAGAGTGGTACACTTGGTATGGATGGAATGCCCGTATTTTCTTGTGGGTGAACCATATGAGCCAAGCCCCCGCATTGGCGGAAACGGCTGCGTTACTGTCCAGCGTAGCCCAGCCACGCAATTTACCGTTGTGGATAGCCTTGCTGGTCATCGTACATCGCTTCAAGCCTGGATGGATTTCTTTTGCGGTTCTCTGGAATTTCGTTATAGGTGAACTGGCAATATGGGCCGCCATAGCCACCATCAAACCCGACATGGATTATCCTCGCCCATTGACTGCACTGGGGAAAAAGTCGGTGGATGTGATCGGAAAACCGGAATATTGGCACAGCTTTCCGTCCGGACACGCGGCACTGGCTTTTTTACTGTTCGGCAGTTTGTTTTTTGGTAAATCGCCTAAAGCCATATGGGTGTCCGCTCTGATATATGCATTGTTGGTTGCCTGGTCACGGATAGCAGTCGGGGCGCATTTTCCGACCGATGTCATCGGTGGAGCTTTTATCGGGTTGGTCGGCGCCGGGCTGGCCATGCTGATGTATCGTAGGACTGATTGCGGCAGGACAACCGGATGAGTAAGGTATTTTGGATCGGGTCATGCCGCACTGGCGGCAAGTGAAGGACAAGTTAAAAGCGGGGTTGCCGTTGGTATTACCTGAGAGCGAAGATGAAAATGAATAGTGAGATAACTCCACCGACCAATGAGGTCAAGGAAGAGATAGCTGGCATTATTGAGGCTTTCAATCAAACGCTTCCCAAAAAGTGCGCCTACATCCCTCGCTATACGGGCCATTACTTGTATCTGAGCCGTTCAGACTTTGGTAGTGCTCCGCTGCCGATATGTCGTCTGGAGTGGACCGGCAAGGTAGACCACTGGGATTTTGTGATATACAAGCACAGTAGCAATAAATATGACATCAACGAAACACTGTTTCCTGGGATGCAATATCTCGACGGTACCGTTGAGGGTGCCATGATGTGCGGACTACAGGCTTACCCACTATGAGCAAGGCCATGATTGATCGTCTCCCACTACCAAAGAGACAGAAAGATGCACTCCGGCAGGCCAAGATCACCCAGAGCTTGTTAGCAGATGCCATTGTCAAACGTGAAAAGTTCACCTTAGAAGAAAAATCTAATTACGTGGACATCCTGTATGCGCGTCAACCACAGATGCTCGGGACGATTATCGTTCTTCACCGATTAGGGGTGTCTGAGGCCACCATGGAGCCTTTGATAGAGCTCCTATTTATGGTTACGATCGCTCTAGAAAATGGGAAGATTGAACTGCCCGCTGCCAGTGAAGACTTATTAGAACTCTGTTATGAACGAGTAACCTCTCGCATGACACAGGAGACAGATGCTAGACTATCTGCTCTGGAAAAACTAAAAGCCTCCCAGGATTACATTGAGCAACACCCAGAGCAATGGTTACTGGCTTATACCTTCAACATGGTAAAACCCATGCAACATTCCACTGAAGAGGACCGCGTAGTGAATCTATTTGTCACTACTGCCTTCAACTATGTGGAAGTTTTTACTGAGCTACTTCATCCTGACTGGACACAGAAGCAGGCGCACTAGAACACCCTCACACCCATAAGGAGTAAACATGAGCATCATGCACGAACTGGAAGAAGCAAAGAGGGCCAAAGCGGCAGCTGACAAGAGAGTAGATGAACTGCTGGGCAGGGCCAAAGAGGAAGGCCTGGAGCAGATACGAGCAATCGTCAAAGACTTGGGGTTGACCGCTCATGATCTTGCCAAGCTCGCTCCGGTGACAGGCACACCGAATACTCGCAAGCTCCGTAAGGCGGCAGAATTCTGGTACAGAAACCCCGCAGACGCCAGCAAAGTATGGAAGGGGGCTGGACCCAAACCTGTCTGGTTGAAAGAGATGAATGCCGAAGCACAAGAAGCCTGCAAAGTGACAGCCGGGTAAATAGTATTTCCAAGAGCAGAAGAGATACCAACATGCTTGCCATCTTTGCATGGAGTGACCCGGAGTAGAGGGCAGCAGGATGGTCAGGCAGTTGGGGTCTCTTTCGGCTATGTGGTGGTGTGTGTGTTCCTAGTGTTACCACATGGAATGTACGTAAGTAACGCTTTTAACCAATATAATCAACGGTGTTACCGCGTTACTTTTGTTACCATAAAAACCGGTGTGCTCTTTTACCACCAGTGGCAGGTAAGCAGCGTTACCAGTCATTCACCTTCCAGGAAACTCATCTCGCTGGTCCAAGCAGCTCCATCTAGCCTTCGGGCAGGCGGTATACTCTGAAAAACCAGCCGCAGGAGATGTGTGCCGCATACGAATCTGAGGCCCCCTTTTAAAAAACTTGGCTTTCGATAATGAATCACTCGCCGTCCCTACAGCAGTACCGCGTCGGCACGGTGGTCACGTCTCGATGATTCATGCCAGTGAGTCATATGAAGCTGACTGGTAATCAGCGTAGACATTCGATTCATTATGGATAGATATCAAAGACTAACCGCACGAGAAAGTCCATGACGCAATTCTACTCATTGTTTACCAGGTCATATCGGCACCCCTCATAGGAGGTGATGAAAAGATGGCCCATCTAACTTTAGGGAAACACGACCGCCACGCAAAACATGCACTACTTTGGTGCACGCAGTGATTGTATGGTGCAGGCATACAATGTGCACGGTTCGGGGAGAATTAAAGAAATAATATCCGATTTTAGTTGTAATATAGTGACATGTGAATATTTATGACGCCTTACACCAGACAACGTAAGTTAATGCACAAAATCTGTGCGAACAAAATAGTGCAATAGCCTGTATCAAGGTGATCATACAACTGACTATTTATGTTGAGATTCACCATTCTCTAATGCGATTGGTAGTTCCTTAGCTACCCTCGATATAAAAAAACCGCGCCTCGAATCAAAGATCTATCGCCGCCTAAAGAGATAGTTTTATTGATGTGTTTCATACAGATAGCAATTCACAGGCTTCGCAATGATGTTGTGATATTCCGGTAATAAGACCTTAATGTTAATAGTAATCCAAAAACAAAATATTTCATGAGGCGGCAAGAAGATCTGCCTGGCACGTCTATTGCTTATGGTAGGTTGTCGATGTGGCAATCCAGTTGAACCAAATCGACTTATTGAGCAGTAAAGTAAACAATTATTTGACAGACGAAGGATAGAGATTTATTCAACGTTAAACGCGATGGAAAATTAAATATGTAACCCCAATGTGAAAACCATGCTTGAAGTTATTTTCGTGGGGCAAAGGAGCATACTTGCCTTTATAACTACACCAAACAAAAAATTTTGATAGCCTACCAGATCAACTTGAGGAAATTATGCTTTAGAAACGATGAGTATGTAGCAGTTAAAGCATCTCATACTTTTCAGCATGATAAATAACAGGTGAAAAATGATAAAACGTACCGCAATTATATCGACTAGCATTCTAAGTCTAACTGGCATAACACAGATAGCATCAGCCGCAACCCCAGCTTGGTTGGTTGGATCGACCATCAAAGGATTTATTGCTTCATATGACTGGACATCAATAAATAATCAATTCTCTAAATATAACCAATATACATTAACAGAAGGTGGAGGACTATTCCTTGGGACACCAACATATGACGGATTTAGTGTCGCTGTAGAGCCACTGGTGCAAAGTGGTCTCGGTCTTCATGCATCAAACCCAAACCATGTGTCCAGAACTCTGGGGCCATCCGTGACGGCATTAGGACAAGCCTATATTAAATACCATAATTATGGAACAACATTTAAAGTCGGAGACTTCGAGTTGAAAAACACTCCATGGAACAGTTCTGCCATGGGAATAAGGTTGTTGCCAATGACATTTCAAGGTGTTCACATAAAAACTAGTCCTATGACTGGATTAACTTTTTATGCCACGCGGATTTTTCGTTTCCGATATGTCAACCAAAGTCAGTATAACAGAGGGACCGTATACAGTGCTTATAAACCAAACATATTAGATCGAGCATCTTCCGGTTTTTTAAGCGTAGGCGCAGCCTATAATGGAAGGATACTAGGTGATCCCGGAATAAAATCAAACGACAGCTTATGGTTTTGGGATTATTATCAATATGCTAGGCTGTATTTGGCGCAATCTATAAACTCAGTGAAATGGGATCTATTAAGGCCTATTTGGCGTTCAGTTGATGCACGCTGGAAAGAAAAATGGCTTTCTTGGTTCAGTCAACGCACAACTATATGGTGGTGAAGTTGGCATGGCATATAAGCCGATTAAGGTTGTGTTCACATATGACTACCTTCCAGCACATCCTGGGACATTTAACTATGGGGGACTGGTAACACCATATAATTCAATAACTGATTCTGGCCCATTGTTTTCCCAGCCAATAACCGACAGTACAGAAGACTTTGGCTCGGGTTCCGCCTATGAGGTACATTTTGATTACACAGGAATAAAAAACATGTTTACACAACTGTGCTTAATATACCTGCACATGCGCACCTCACCAATTTACTCTAATTTCCGCGAGATAATCCTTATAACGTCATATAAGTTTTCCCATATACATGGCCTAAGAGTTAAAAATATCGCAAATTTTGCAACGAAGTTACCAGGAACAAATCTACCTAATTTCTTCCAAAATAGACTGATGCTGATATACAACTTCTAGTCATCCACAACTTTTTAAGGAGATGAGATGAACACTATTAGAAACTTGGCACTATCGTTGAGCCTTCTCACACTACCGCTTACTGCATTCGCATCAACCAATCTGCCTGCATGCGTGGCCCTCCAACATCAATATCCTGGATTCGATGGAAAAACGCTTACGCAGGCGCTGACTCCGTATACACCAGGTTACGAGTCCCTTGATCCGAACAATCCTACTAAATATATAGGTTTTGATGTAGATTTGGCGAAAGCTATAGGAGGTTGCCTAGGTTTTAAAGTAGCGTACAAACCGGTTGCTTTTGATGCACTGCTGCCAACGCTACAGGCTGGCCGTGCAAGTTTTGTAATGTCCGACATGTATGCCACAAAACTAAGAGCTAAAGCTGCAAACTTCATTACGTATGGGAAAGTATATGTCGGAAGTCTTGTTGCAAAAGGGAATCCGCTTCACATTACAGGCATTAACACGTCACTTTGTGGGCATACCGTTGCCGAAAATACAGGTTTTGTGGAAGTACTTTTGGTTAATGCTGTTGGACCAAAGTGTACGGCCATACAAAAAGCCCCACCGCATGTGTTACTGTTCAACAACAATGCAGATTGTTTTGAGGCGGTCTTAAATGGTAGAGCCAATGCCTACTTTAATGATGCTAATACAGTAGATCATGCAGTTGATAAAAACCCATCAAAATTAATGAATGCAGCAAACTTAAAGTTGCCGTATTCTTTAGGTCTTGCAGTTCCAAAAGATAACAAGACAGAACTGTCTGCTTTCAAATCCGCACTAGTTATTATTCAAAAAGCGGGCGTTCAGAAAACGCTGCTAAAGAAATGGGGGCTTCCTACGAACCTCCAAGAGACCCCAAGAGTTGTTACGTCAAAATAGAAAAGGAATCGCTAAATGCACCTTTTTCTCCACTATTTATTTATGAAGTACCTCCTCGGAGGTATTAAAATTACAATATACGTAACTTTGCTGGGCCTGTTTGGCGGCGCTTTTTTTGGTATTATACTGGCTGGATTGCAACACTCTAGGATAAGACTATTAGCTCTTCTTGCTAAAATATATGTTGGAATATTTAGAGGTACACCTCTGATATTGCAAATGGTTTTTGCCTATGATGCATTACCTTATATAGGCATAATGTTACCGGGAATTTTTGCGGGAGGCCTAGCGCTGGCAGCTAATGAAGCACCGTTCATTTCAGAATTAATAAGAAGTGCTCTTTCGAGTGTAGGTAAGGGACAAGTAATGGCTGGTGAAACTCTGGGGCTAACAAAGCTGCATAGATCAGTTTATATCGTCTGGCCGCAGGCTTTTCGTGCAGCGCTTCCAGGTATAGGTAATGAAACAATATCAACGTTAAAAAACTCAGCACTAGCAATGGTCATAGCTGTTCCTGAATTAACGCTGAGGAGTACCCAGCTAGCATCATCTACATTCGACTTCTTCTCAATATTTTTTGCGGCTGGGGTTTGGTATTTGGTTCTAACTGGAGCAGTGAGTTTGGCTCAGGAAGGATTTGAAAGGATTTTAAATCACGAAGGTATTAAGTCGAACAAGAAGTATAGGTTTATGAGCTACTTCAGTAAAAACACATGGAGAAAACCAGCAATTGCCGATTCTGATTTAAAAAAAGTAGTTAATCAGGTGAACATGCAAATCTTAGAATCTAGGTCAAACTATGCTGATATAAGAGACAAAGCTCCTGGCAACTATATAGAAATAAAAAATTTGCATAAAGCATACGGTGGAAATATTGCAATAGCAAATATAAATCTAACTCTCCCTACCGCTACCACAACCGTTTTGCTTGGTTCAAGTGGGGCTGGAAAAAGTACCTTGTTGCGTTGCATAGGTCTGTTAGAATTGCCTGACGGTGGTAGCATGAGGATTGGAACGAGAACGTTTTCATTCGACTCATCAAAGCGATCATTTTACGATGCTGATAAGATGGCTGAAGAGCGTAAAGCAGGTGGCATCACTGTGGTATTTCAGAATTTTAATCTTTTCGAGCATCTAACTGCTACAGAGAATGTAATGCTCGCATTAACTTCTTCTTACAAAATACCCAAGAAATACGCAAGAGATGTTGCCACTGAAGCCCTAAATTCTGTTGGATTAAAGTCTCATGCTAATAAATTGCCTAAGCATCTCTCTGGTGGCCAGCAACAACGTGTTGCGATCGCAAGAGCATTGGTTATAAAACCCAAAGTGCTTCTGATGGATGAGCCAACCTCGGCGCTAGATCCTGAGTCTGTGAATGGTGTAATTGACCTTGTCAATGTGCTAAAGGGCAATAAAGATTTGTCTATTATAATAACAACACACCAGCTAAAAGTTGCAAGCTGCTTAGGGGATAGAATAGTATTCATGAATAATGGTGGAATAGTAGAAAGTGGCAATTCTGATAACATATTATTAAATCCTCAGAATCCGCAGACGATTCGCTTTATAGAAGCTTTCCAGTGATTTTATTTGGTCAGAGTGTTTTTCATTTTAATGTACAAATATGATTTTTTATCTATATTTGTGTGGCCAATAGTTTTCGCATGCAAACAGCTATAAGGAGGCAAAATGCGGGTTGAGTTTAACATGGTAACAGGAGCACCAAAGAGAATAGCGCCATATTCACATTCAGTTCTTTGTGGCGATTTTCTGATGGTTACTGGACAAATGCCCATAGATCCTACAACTAATGAGTGGGTGCGTGGCTCTATAGAAAACCAAACCATGGTCGTAATGGAGAATATTAAAAATATTCTTATGTATTCACAAATGTCTATTCGGAACATAGTACAGTGCAGAGTCTTCTTATCCAGCATGGAGTTGTATGACAAGTTTAATGTTGTTTACGAGAAAATATTTGTAGACGGTGATCTTCCAGCTAGGACATGCATAGCGGTAAGTGGGTTGGCAGGTGATGCCGATGTCGAAATTGATGTTATTGCATGTAGACGCACGGATTGATTTATTCTTAGGAATGTCAAATCGCATAGAGGGATTTATGTTATACAAAATAGTGGCGACACCAAAAAATGTTCATTGGGGATTTTTTGATGCCTCATTAAGTCCAGTCCAAATTGTAAAAGACGGAGATATAATAATGATGGAAGCAATTACCCATCATGCTGGTGATGCTCCTAACCTGATGATGGATAAGGGAATAGAAAAAATATTCACCGATATACCAATTGAAGACAGAAATCCTGGTGTTCATATTATGACAGGACCGCTATATGTCCAAGGTGCAAAGCCTGGAGACATGCTTGAAGTTGAGTTTCTAGCTATGGATATCAGAAATCCGTATGGGTCTAACTATGCTGCACCATGGGGATATCTTTATGAGGAGACAGATAGGAGTGAGAGAGTCACAATATACTGTGCAGACACGACAAATATGTTTGTCCAGGCTCTATATGCATACGATTATCCAGACGAATATAGTTATCCTGGGAAAATAGTCAACGATGCATGCTGTTGCCACGAGGCGGCCTGCGAAGGGATAGCTGTTACCATGGCTCCTCACCTTGGGACAGCAGGCGTTGCGCCCGATCTGCCGGGACGGATTAGCACAATACCTCCTGGTGCGCATGGTGGGAACATAGACAATTGGAGAATTGGCGCAGGGGCGAAAATGTTTTATCCAGTTTTTGTTGACGGCGCTTTATTTTCCATAGGAGATCCTCATATATCCCAAGGTGATGGTGAACTTAATGGTACAGCGATAGAGGCCTCACTGGATGTTGTTATTCGTGTTAAAGTTCGCAGAGATTTTTACTTTCCTACGCCACTTCTTGAAACATCAAATGAATGGCTAGTACACGGATTTGATGTTGATCTTAATGCTGCCATGCGTAATACTGCGGTGGATACATTACGGTTTCTTACTGAAATTAAGAAACTAACTAGAAATGATGCCTATTCTATTGCAAGCATTGCCTGTAACTTCGGAATTACGCAAGTTGTTGACGATAGAAAGGGTGTTCACTCCATTATCCCCAAGTCCATGTTCAGACCGGATATAATTAAATTTGTTTGACTTAGAAAAAGCTGACAATCGCTTTGAAAAAAACAAACTTTATTCTTGCCAAAAAAAAAGATTGTACCGGAGTTGTAAAACATCTTTGAAAATATTATAAATAACGTTAATAGTGACAGTTATTGGGTTTTGAAATAGACATTTTTGTTTAATATTATCTATTTTAGATACCAATTTTGCGGTGATCGTGATTGTTGGTTCGTCTTCTACTACGCTAATCGCGTGATTCATACGAGCGACCCGCATCCCTGTGACTACCCCTTTAGTTGTATGCTATAAATCTTATCCAGATGGCTTGTTACGTTTTTTTAATGGAATATAAAAGTGGAATTAAATATGAGTATTATTTTTATTTATTTACTGGCTGGTGCATTCGCCGGAGTGTTGTCAGGCATGCTTGGGGTTGGTGGTGGCATCATTTTGGTTCCCATCCTAATCATCATATTTAGCAGCAGCAGTATGCCGGCAGGCTTGGTGGCGCATATGGCTATTGGGACCTCATTGTCAACTATTATTTTCACATCGATGTCCGCAATTTATGCTCAGCATAGACGAAGAGCGATTGATTGGGTGCTGACTAGAAAGCTTGCCCCTGCAATCATTCTCGGAAGTTTAATTAGTGGATATCTTGCGGGTCTAATTCATGGGTTAGTTTTAAAAGTGATGTTTGGCTTGTTTTTATCAGTGGCAGCTCTACAATTGTTTTTTGAATGGCGCCCCGCTCCCTATCGGACATTGCCTGGTCAGGTAACTCTTGTGAGTATTGGTACAGGTATAGGAGCGCTTTCTGCTCTACTAGGAATTGGAGGCGGCACGATTCTGGTTCCATTTTTCCATTGGTGTAATGTTGATTTGCGAAAGGCTATTGCTACGTCAACGACTTTGGGCTTTGGGTTGGCAGTTTTTGGCACTATCGGTTTCATCATGTCCGGGCTTGAACGGTCTGGCCTGCCTTCTGGCAGTTATGGTTATGTTTCTGTACCAGCTTTAATTGGCATATCCAGTACAGCAATGCTATTTGCGCCGTATGGCGTTTATTTGTCGCATCGCGTGCCTTTGCGTAGACTTAAACGTATATTTTCTTTGCTCCTATTATGTCTGGCGGTCAACATCGTTGTTGGTTTAATCTGAATATCTTATCGTGCAATAATTCGATTTCTATTGTTTGTTGCCTTATCACCGGATTTTTACTTGTGAGAATACGTTATGGATAGTACCGACCATGAAATCCTTGCTTTGCTAGTGGAGGACGGTAGAATGTCTTTTGCGGATATTGGTAGAAGTATCGGGATAACCCGTGCAAGTGCGCGGGAGCGTGTACAGAATTTGATTGGGAATGGATTTATTGAAAAGTTTACAATAGTTGTAAACCCTGGACTATTAGATAAAAGCGTCTCTGCCTTTTTTGATGTTCAGGTGACCGCCCAAACGATTGCTATCGTAGCAGAAACTTTAGCCAATCTAAAAGATGTTTCAAGTCTCTATATTATGAGTGATATGTGCAGCTTACATATGCACGTCTTAGTGAAAGATATGGGCGCGCTGGAAGCCTTTACTCATGCACATCTATTTGGTCATCCAGATATTGTAAACATACAATGTAAGATGCTTATGTCTCGGATAAAACAGCGGCGCGGCGGTCCACGAATATAGTAGGATACGCATCATATTTATGAGACTCTTCATCCATATTCTGAGGCAATTCCTCATTTTGTACTATTTTCTGCGTGCTGAAATGGTAAAGATCTTCTGCGTCTACGCTCGCCTCGCCGTCTACTATCCCAGTATGGTTACATTTTTTGTGTTACCTAATGTAGCAAAGGCACCTGCAGACTGGGTAGAGTTTCACCTTCTTATGGCAAGTTGCAATTGTTCGCGAACGACCGCTTCAGTAAAGGCTTGTCCGACGCCTGCCCGAGGAGCCCTGCATAACCCAGCCTCCGTGTGGGCAGGCATCAGACAACCCTTTACTTTATCCGTCATCCGATCATAATGAATGCTACGTCAGCTAGTCGTCCGGTGCCAAAGTCTCGCCGAGGGATCAGACAAAGTTGCTGCCAGCGACAGGGACAGCTTGTATCTGGAGTTTCTGCTCCGTCCATAGCGATAGCTTCAACCAATTCTACTATTCCATAGAAATAACACCGTTCGGTACAAGGTAAGCCCCCAAGAGAACCATCTCCCAGGGGCACCCAAGTCAGCCCACTCGTCTCGTCTCCATTGCTGTCAGCCCAGGGATACCCTCAGCAACTTGAGTATCCGAAAGAACTCCTCTCTACCACATCAATACCTTCATCTTCATCAATACCTTCATCTTCCGTCTCTTCAAAGGCACCATTACCCAGTCCAGCTCTAGCAGCTGCCTCCAGGGCCTCGACGTACTCCCCAGACTGCTCAGCTAGCTCCTTGGCCTCCATAAGCATTTTCTTGGACTCTACCCCATCCCTAATAACCATGTCCACATAATAAACCGGCGTTCTATGGGACTGGGTAGTGCTCTTGGCTCTCAGCTTCAAAGACAAGGGCAAAAACCTTGCCCGACGCCCACTGATTGCATTCAAATACTGCAAACGTGCCGCCAGCGTCCTAATGGAGTTATACCCCGTTGTTCTGAATATAAAGCTGCCCAGCTCGTCTTCCTGACCCTCTATCTGTACATTCAGCCTTCCATACGGCTTGCAGCCCAATTCAGAGCCCAGAGTACAATTCTGAGGGCCGGGGCAGGGAATGCTCTTAAAGCCGTCCTGTGTGCTTCGCCTGGCCACCTCACCATTACCCACACATACGGGCCTGCCCGTAGTCCTGTCGAACAGGCTGTACTCTGCCCTCAAGTTCAAAGTTGACTTCTGCGGTCTTTGTACGCTGTCGGGCCTCCAGCAGGGTCTTGAAAAGGATGTTCATTTCCTTCCGTTCGGTGTAATCCACCATGACGGCGGCAGTGCGGGGATAGAGTAATGCCAGGGCTTTATTACAGGACTCCGACCCGTCTACTTCCGGCGCTGTTTCCTTTTCTACGTGGTCCCAGAAGGTTTTCTCCATATCCACCAATTGGGCAATACGCTCCTCATCCCGCTCAATCCGATAGATTCGGAACTCCTGCCCACCAATGAGTACAGCCACGTCCGCCCATGCCTTGCCGGTTACGGCCAGCTGATGCAGCACCTGGATCTGGTAGGCTAGCGGTACCCCTTCCTCCCATTGGCCCTGACTGCGAAGACCAGCGGTTTTGATTTCCAGCACACCGCCGCCTTCCACGATTCTGTCCTGGAATTTTTGCTGGGGCCTATATCCAACGGTGGAAGCTGGTTGAATCAGTTTTTCGGGGCAGGCTTAGTGAACTCATGGCTGGAATGGATCTACCCAAGATCATAGAGGTAGGGAGGGATCTCAATAAGGTGCAAGAGCTGGTCTTTGGGTAGGGTAGGGTAGGGTAGGGGGGGAGTTGCTCTCCCGTCCAAAGGTAACCGCACCATCTAGCACATAGCCGGACATGATTAGACGCCAACCGTCTACTATGTGTCTACCAGCAACAAAACAGGCACCTAGAGGTTAACTCTAAGTACCTGTTTTATTTGGTGGGTTGTGAGGGGATCGAACCCACGACCCGCTGATTAAGAGTCAGCTTCGGACCCTTTTTGCATCAATAAGATACACGGCAAAGAACAATAAAAACAGCGCATTATGAATCATTCCATTCCCTTATATTCCTTATCATTCCCAACCTGAGTGCAGCATATTTGCAGCGCCAGAGACCCGCTGATTCACGACCTTCTGATTCTACGTCAGTGGGTCCAACCGCCATATCTGAGGTCCGGCGGAACGGACTGCCGTCGCAGCTTGTTTTAGTAAATGGAAGCATATATGCTGTCATCCATGGTTCGACTCGTCATTGACACGAATGTTTTTGTTGCCGCCATGCGGTCGGAAGGGGGCGCCTCTCGCGCTGTCTTGAAACACGCATTGACTGGGCGTTACACCCCTTTGTTCGGGAATGCGCTGTGGCTGGAATACGAGGCTATGCTGGGTAGGCCGATATGGACCGGGGAGACCACAGGCGACGAGCGTAAAACCGTCATGGCCGCACTGGCGAAGCAGGGGAGGTGGATCTCTATCTACTACGGGTGGCGTCCGAATCTCCCCGATGAAGGGGACAATCACTTGGTCGAATTGGCCGTGGCGGGAAACGCTGAAGCCATCATCACGCACAACATCTCGGATTTGAAGGGCGGGGAACTGGCCTGGCCGGGGTTGCGCATCCTTAAACCATCGGAATGCCTGGAGGTGTTCAAATGAGTACATTGACGATTCGACTCCCAGACGACAAGGCGGACAAAATCCGGGATATGGCCCGCATGAAGGGGATCAGCGTAAATAAGCTCTTTGACGAGTGGACGGCGCAAATGCTCACTGAAATGGATGTCGAACGCAGGTTCCGCGTGATGGCTACTCAGGGAGACCCGCAAGCAGCGTTACGCATTCTGGAAAAAATTGACCAAACGCATTAACACCACGCTGTAACCTGTTACGCAGTAACGAGGCGGAACCTAATCTGGCGTTCCCTCTTATCAGATAGATATAAAATAGAAATATAGCTTTTCATGGTTTGTATGGCCGTACTTGCCGGACCCGGATCGGCACCGTCGCCACCCGAATTAGCCCCTGGAACCGATCCTACCGGCGCGGTGGTAAGGTAAACACCCATCTGCCGCAAAGGACCTTGTAGGGCAAATATGGGCGTCCTTCTTTGCCACCCTGCCCGACGGCGGCATGGGCGATCAACAGGCTTCCCTTAACAGGCCGCCGAGATGCTGTCACAGGTGTCACAGGTGCGTCACAGGCTAGGCTGTGTTGCTTGTGACACTGCATCTGTATGATTACAACACTAAAAAGCAGATTGTCACAGGTGTCACAGGCAAAAACGCAAAAACCGTCTTCTAGGAACGATTCGGGGCACCGCCCATCATACACAGCCACCCCCTTTGATTTTTTCTCACGTGCGTAGTTTTAAGGTTTTTGCCTGTGACACCTGTGACACAGAAATAATATGTCTATAGAACATTATGTTAAGGTGTCACAGGCAGATTTTTTTGCCTGTGACGCACTTGGGCAACTCCAGGAGCATCGTCATGCTCTGCTGCAGCAGCGTGAACGGCGCGGGGGCACCCATCGTCACCATCGAACAGGCAGCACAATGTGGTGAGCAGCGATTTGCAGGCGCTCTATGAACGTGGACGGCGGCAGCCACGGCGTCACGGTGCCGACACCAAGGACAATGTTACGCCGCAGGTCGTTTGAGCATTCACCTTAAACTCTGTCTAGCAATGATCACGTTCACAAATGAATCAGCGTTAGAAAACATAGATATGATGATACTGGTGTAGGTTGCGTAAGTGGAATGTGGCATGTTGCCGATTGATGGCATGTCCAGCATACTGGGCCCCATAAGGGTATGCTGTGATCGG
>AOMP01000021.1_pt1 | contig 14857 bp, 16 predicted proteins | sample 537838 | NCBI WGS metagenome assembly AOMP01 (sample SAMN02954329, study PRJNA184676) | mine drainage metagenome | biome: terrestrial; feature: Kristineberg Mine; material: mine stream; isolation source: low temperature acidic, metal-polluted mine stream | place: Sweden: Kristineberg Mine
AAGCAATCAGGTTTCGCCAGGACGATAGCAAGGATCCCGTTATCGGAGATGCCTGCCACATCGCCTATACGCTCGATGTGAACAGCTATAGAGGAAAGCACTCTGCGCAACTGAAGGTGCGGGCCTTCCTCTAACCGGATATCCAAGCTGTCTGCGCATTGGTTTCCCACTCCGACATACTTGCTTGTTGCTCATGAGATGGGAGAAATGCTATGTTTGTGCAGGTTGTCTTGGTTATTGGCGCTTTGCTGGTTATGTCAAAAATATTGATTGCGTTGCATTTAAACAAGGTTTTTGCTCAAATGTGGGGTGGTCCACTCACGATTCACCCATCGGATCCGCAGGAACAGGAAATAGTTCGCCTCTCCTTGTCGTACTTTAAGGAAGTGGTTCTAATGTCGAACTCCAGGACCAGGATTGTCTGGGTTAGATTTGCCCTTTATCTGGCGTGGTATCTTTCCGTATTGCTCGTATCTTTTGACGTTTTTGTCGTGATAGAAATTCTCCACATGGACAACCTTCCAGAGAAAGCGGTTGCTTTTTTGGGCGCAATACTCTTTCTTGTTTTCAGTCTTTTGTTTTTAACTGCTTCCTTGATAGAAATTAGTTTGCCTGGCGTAGAAAGACAGTTAGCAAAAAGGGAACGCAAATGGATGGCTACCCACAATATTGCTGAAGCATCTTTAAAAACATTCCAGCGCACGGCCAGGAAAATATACAATTTCAAGGAAGAGCCACATTGCTCTCTGCTCTGCTGGCTTTTCCCCTTGGCGTTCTGGCAATGGGTAATCTACAGTTTCTCATTTTTGGCCCTAACAGTACTGGATTTCTTGGCGATAACAAAAGTCGTTGATGTTCCAAATGTAATGTTGCCGGCTCTCATGCTGCTTTTACTGTTATTGATTGGCGGGTTGCCTGGCCTGCTATATCACCTCATGCGAGTGGCCCGCTGGGACGGAATTTCCGCTGGGATGGTGTCCATCCCATTTTGTTGTTTTTGGACGCGTATTTCCTAATCGCAGCTTAAGATTGGACGCTACCATCCCCATTGCTTCACGGGACTTTCGCGGTAGTGGAAAACCAGGCGTATCGGGCAGAAGAATAAGAAGTTGCGCTTGCGTGCCGGAAACATATTTTTAAAGCGGTTCGGTTCCGTCAAGACGATAGCAAGGTAAGCAGTAACTGAGCGGGGCTGCATCATTGATATTTCAGATGTGCAGAGTGGTCTCCCAGGATACGGACTGAGAAGATCATGGATGATGGCTTCACAGTCACAGAGAAAGTACCAACAGCTCAGTTACGGCATATCGCCATAACTGGCATCGCCAAAAACTTTATCGCGTAATTAATTGTACGATCCCAGCAGCTGAGTAAATTATACCTGTAAGGCTGCCGATACTGATATAGAATCTAAGGAACTTAATGTCACCCCATACCGACTCCGGGGCAAATGGGGTCAGTAAATTTCGTGATGGATCTGCTCGCCATAGACCCACCCGGCACAGTGGTTAAAAATTAAGATTCGTGGTTGACAGCCCGCCTTGTGTAGTCTACCTTAAAATTCAGTTTCGTGATGGATTGAGGCGACCGTAATGCGTAACGACAACAAGCTCTACCTTGGCGACAACCTGCAAGTCATACGCAACCACATAGCAGATCGAAGTATCGACCTGATCTATCTGGACCCGCCATTTGCCTCTGATGCCGACTATAGCTATGTGTCCGCTGATTCAATTCCTGGCCGGGCATGCAATAGCGTCACTGCGTTCGTGGACACCTGGGAGTGGACCAGTGAGTCCAAGCGAATACTGGATGATCTCAGGACTCGTAATGCAACCTTGGCAGATCTACTCGGTGCATTGGCCAACGGGCTGCGCAACAATGGCCTAGCGGCATACCTGGTCATGATGGGTGTGCGACTGCTGGAGCTCCGTCGTGTGTTGAAGACCAGCGGGAGCTTGTACTTACACTGTGATGCTTCCGCTAGTAGTTATCTGAGAGTCATTATGGATGCTATTTTGGGCGCCGAGAATTTTCGTAACGAAATTGTATGGAAGCGCACCAGCAGCCATAACGACAGCAAGAAGTGGGCACACATCCATGACACATTACTGTTCTACGCAGGCCGTGGTTTTACGTGGAATCCCGTATATTTGGCGCACGACCCAGAATATGTGCGCAAGTTTTACCGGTTTGAGGATGCCCGTGGGCGCTATCGGCTCCATGAAATCATCCGAACCGCGTCCATGGGGCCACGCCCGAACTTGGCGTATGAATATAAAGGATACCGCCCGGAATGGGGTTGGCGAATGGTCCGCGATAAGGTTGAGAGACTGGACGCTGAAGATCGGCTTACCTGGAGCTCTACGGGGCGGCCTTATCTAAAGCGTTATCTCCACGAGCAGAAAGGTACCCCGTGTCCAGGACTTTGGTTGGATATTCCACCGCTATGCCATACCGCAGCAGAACGCCTTGGCTATCCAACACAGAAGCCATTAGCGCTCCTGGAGCGCATTATCGCCGCCAGCAGTCGGATGGGTGATGTGGTGCTGGATCCGTTCGCAGGATGTGGCACGTCCACACATGCTGCGCAAAAGATGGGGCGAAAGTGGATTGCCATTGATCAGTCTGCTCTTGCCGTGGGTCTTTTACGAAAACGTCTTGAGGCCCATTTCCCGGACTGTTCGTATGAAATCAACATCAAAAGCACTCCTGTTCGAAGCAATAAGCAACCCGTTCTGGCGATTGTTTAATGAAGTTCAGCGATCCCAATTGGGGGTGTACGGGACGACCAAAATACGTTGTCGTCAAAGTGGATTTTGATACAGACGACATCAATGCGGCTCAGGCTATTGCTGATAGCAAGATGCACTACATCAATATTCATAGCCCCGGCGGGGTAAAACGATCACCAGAGATAATCAGAAACCGTATAATTGCCGGAAAGCTAGCCGATGCAGCAGTATTCCAGTTGATCCAAAGGGCGATAAGGAAATACAAGTTATCCTCACGTTACACTGTTCATGAATACGATAGCGACCGAACAGATGGATTCCAGCATCCTGATCCGTATGATTTAACGCTCGAAACCGCGTCAGGCATAGAAGAAATAGAAGTACGCTCTTCATTTTCCTATAGATTAGGGAAACCAAATAAGATCATCCAGAAAATGTCGATTTATGGGTGGTATGTTTCCGCTAATAAACCAGCCGAAACTCCCCGCGACTGGTATTGGCAGGTCATGTACCATTTGCGTCCCAAAGACTTGGCCCGTGAAGACAATTGGCCAGATGTCGCCGTGTTTGAAAATCAGTTAGATGTCAACGAGGTTGCCGGATATATTGTCGGCGGATCTAGCCGCGAAGCTCTGCAACACAATGGGAGCATCCGCAGCGATCAAGACGGCGCATTGTATCAGGCTATCACGCCCATTTGCGGGGGAATGGATGCTTGGGAAATGATAAGTGCTATGTTGGACATCCCAAAGCCATAATCCATGCTCCCCAACATCCTGAACCTTCCCGAATACCGCGTCCTGCAAGTCGATGATTCCGGTCCGGACTACCACATCCGGGCGGAAACCATCGCGCCTCCCGCCGCCTGCATACACTGTTGCGGCGCAGATATGGTCCGGTACGGCCACCGTGAGCAACTGATCCATGACCTGCCTATTCACGGTAAACGTGTGGGCATCAGTATCGACACGCGCCGTTACCGCTGCAAGGACTGCCGCAAGACGTTCTACGAGCCCTTGCCCGCCGTGGATGAAAAGCGGCGCATGACCACCCGCCTGGTGAACTGGCTGGGCGAGCATTCCGCCCGCAAGACGTTTGCCCAACTCGCCGAAGATACCGGGGTCAGCAACATGACGGTGAAAGCCGTCTTTGATGACCATTCGGCGAAACTGGGTGCAGCCCTGAAGATCGAGACGCCGCAGTTCATGGGCATTGACGAAATCCACCTCATCCGCAGGCCACGAGCGGTATTTACTAATACAAAAGGCTGCTTGGTCATCGAGATGCTGGATAACCGCGACAAGAAAAGCGTCGTCCGGTATCTCTCTGGTCTGCCGGACCGTGAGCGCATCCGGTGTGTCACGATAGACATGTGGCGGCCGTACCGGGACGCCGTGCGTGAAGTGCTACCGGATGCCGGTGTCGTCGTGGATAAGTTCCACGTCCTCAAAATGGCGAATGCCGCGCTGGACCAGATGCGGAAAAGTCTCGGGGCGGCCATGACCGCCAGGCAGCGCCGCACCCTGATGAAAGACCGCAAGCTGCTGCTCATGCGCCCAAAAGACCTGAGACCTGAAGCCGCTCTCATGCTGTCCGGTTGGCTCAGGAATCTGCCGGAATTGGAAGCGGCCTACAACATCAAGGAAGCCTTCTATGCCCTCTATGACGCAGGAAGCAAGGAAGAGGCACTGCATCTTCAGGGGCAATGGGAAAATAGCCTGGCGCCGGAGATGAAAACCGCGTACCAGCCGCTGATCACCGCATTCCACAACTGGCGGGATGAGATTCTGGCCTACTTCGATTGGGGATTGACCAACGCCTGTGCGGAGTCAGCCAATAATCTGATCCGCGTCGCCAACCGCATGGGCCGGGGCTACAGCTTCGAGGTGCTGCGGTCGCGGATATTGCTGACCAATCATGCCGGGCACAAGAAGAAGAGACTTTATGCCCGTCCGAAGCCTGTGGAGATGGATAACCGCTACTCGCTTGCAGTGTGCGAACCGTCCAGATCAACAGAAGAGACTGTCGGCGAAATCAGCGAGGGCGTGGATATATCCACTTTGCTGCGCCTAGCTGAGGACGGGCTGCTATGATGGCAGATCCATCACGAAATTTACTTACCCGGCAAATGTTGCTTCTGTAAATGCAATTATTCCGCCATAAAATGCAAATGCCAGCATGCTAAACCGAAACGATGATGAAAAGGCAAGTCCAGAACAAGCAATAAATACAACAAGACTTAAGGCCACCATAAGACTTAAAAGCATAAAATTATTAGCAACAATAAATTCGTGCACTCTTCTTCTCATGCGCGCTATCTATTGCTGAACAAGTGCACGACATATCCAATTATTACGCCGATTCCTATCGACCAGTATGGGGAATAATTGAGGATGACAAACAACAAGAAAACAACAGAAAAACCAATTGGTATTGACAATGGGTTCTTAGTTAAAAGGTTCATGACAATCCCCGTTCTAGTGTCCACACTGCGCATCGCAATCAATGGACGAAACTTAATTAAATTGTAGAGATGGGCGTCATTGCTGTCAAGACCTGACCAACATTGCCAACCCATCGCACAAATCGTCACGTGACAACCAAGACAGACGGTCAATGCCTCCCAAAGTACATTGTCACATTCCCCACTTCCACTCACCACATAGTGCCTATTCCTTTTGGGAGGCGGCACCACATGAGAAAAGCATCACCCAGCACAACAACGTCAACCACCGTCAACTGCATGAGTATCCCACGCCGGGATCGCGGATTTTGGTCCAGAACGTGGCTTACAGTACGGCTCCGCTTCAGCGAAAAGTTCTTACCCAGCGATCATCACGACAAAATTGCTTCGGCCCGTAAAACTTTGCGTTCACTGGCCAGTCACGCCGCACACACAGACACCGCCAGCCGACAAAGTTTTTACTACGCGCTACGCAGCATGGATCCCTTGGTTTTCGAAGAATTCATCCTCGAATCATTCCATCGCATGGGTTACCCCATTCGACGTAACCGGCGGTACAGTGGAGACGGGGGAATAGACGGTCACGTACGCTATGAGGGCCGTTGGCGTCCGATCCAGTGCAAACGTTACCGGGACACGATCAACCCTGCGCATGTTGAGGACTTTGACGCCGTACTCCAGGCGCGACGCGTAGATTTCGGGCTCTTTGTACATACCGGCAGAACGGGACAGAAATCTCGGATTGGCGCCCAGCACAGTGGGAGGGTCCGGTTTATCTCCGGCGAAACTCTCTGCGCCCTTATTGCAGGCAACGGCAGCGGTCACGTTACAAAACCATGATGTGTCACGTGACAACAACCCTGTTTTTTCGTGAGGTGAACCGATGGACAAAATCACCCCGCTCTCTATCATCAAGCCCTTGGACGCCCGCACCATCTTGCGGGCAACCCATTGCCATCTTTGTTGTACAGCACCCTGTTATCTGATCACCTTAACTATCAGGAGACCCTTGTGCGCCCAGCCCCATCCCCCAAACCGCGTTCACCCCACCCCTCATCCATGGAAGACCGACTCATCATGGGAAAAATCTTTCAGACAGATTTCGACGCTCTCTGGAAACAGTACGCTCACCTCATCCGCAGTAAGGCGCGCCCGCAACTGCTAGCCGGCCTTCTTTCAGAGGAAGACCTGCATCAGGACGCCTGGATTGTATGGGAAGATTGCCGCCATAAATGGGATTCTGAAAGGTCGGCATTTGCAACATTTTTCATTAATCAGTTTGAAAACACCTTGCGCAACAACTGGCGAAACGAACGCCGCGATCACCAAAACAAAAATACTACCGATGAAGACTTCGAGTCATTTCAGGACCGCAAGGCCTATCTTGCAGGGTCGCTTGGCTCCCAATCCCCCTATGACGACCACCTTCCGAAACCCATTTTCGAGACAGACATTGCCGCGACTCTGGATATGCTTCGTTCCATGCCGATTTACCAGAAACCCACCTACCGTGCCGCAATCAACCTCATGAACGAATACCTGAATGAGGATGGTCAACTGTGTAGTCATTTCTCGACGCAGCTCGCCCAGAAATTACAGATAACCCCGCGCCGTTCCCGACAAATCGTTGACGAAATCGGCGCTCACCTCCGGAGATCATGCATGCATCGTGACAATCAGTTGCTTGCCAAAAATACGCTCGAACCAATCGCTCTTTCTTTCCGGCCGCTATCCGAATTCGTTCTGTTAGATACGCCAATACCGGCCCTCGTGCGCGCCATGGCACGCATGATCCACATCTACCAGCGCTGTCTTCGCCCGGTACTTATTGATCAGTTCGGGCGGGTTCTCGAGATGGACGGTGCTGTGACCATAGAAGCCGCCAAATCACTCAACATGGTCGCGGTTCCAGTGGTTATTATCCCCATCCCAGATGCCACAGCCGATTCCGACGACCCCGCTTTTTGTACCATGGTGAAGCAACTCCGATCTTTCCATGTGGCATGTGGACGTGTTAGCAAATTCAGGAAGCTGCCCCATCACCAAAGCGCCGCGTTAGTTTCCAACGACAGCATTCTCCGGCTGCATCCGTAACTATTTCCGCCTGAATCACAATCTCCTGATGGACTTCCAACAGGAGATTTTTTGTGCCCGATACAGCTCGACCCATTGACGATTTTGCACAGCGATTTGCCGAAGGTGGCGCAAGCGATCAACAGTTAGCCGATCTTGCGATGAAAGCCCTGCAATCGCTGCCACCCAACCTGTTTCTGCAACAGTTTCTGGAGTTGTTCTACCCACGCATCCTGCATCCCGCCGGAGTACGTGGCTTAGTTTGCGTGCCTGTCGTGCAAAACCCGCAGGGACGGGATCAAATTACACCACCCTTCTTTATCAGCACCACCACACATTTCACACGAGAACAGCTTATAGACGGATCCATTTCCTCGTTGCGCACAGTGCAGCGATCCATCCGTAGAGGAACTTGTTAATGCAAAGACCGGAACATTATCGGAATAAATGGCAGCAACTGTCACCCAGGAAGAAACTGGTGGTCGCGCTCGCCTTATGTGCCCCGATTGGGCTCGCTGGGGCCTACCTTGCCATATCACAAAACGGGGAAACCTCGCACCCTGTGAACCTGTATACCCCTACCACGACAATTGGGCATCCAGGACCCGGCTCTATCCAGCGCGTATCACCTCAGCCACCGGGTCATCCATCTTTCCGCGTGCTACTAAGTCATGCATCCTCTATTCCACCGACCAAACAACAGGTAATCCCCCCCGCCGCCACGGTACAGTCCATGGTGAAGCGTGCCAGCCAAAGCATGGCACGGGTAGTGTCAACATTCCCTGGACCCGCTACCGGCATCACCGGTGTGGTTTACAAAACATTTGGCCCTCAAGGCAACGTGTATGGTGTCGCATGGGTATTCAAGCACCCCGCCATCATCGCCTTGGGGCATCTGGTTTTACCTAACGGTCACGCGATAACTGTACCAACTGATTTTTCCCCGCAGTCACCACTGCATTCGAAACCTCAGGCCGGGGCGCGCCAAACCCCCATCAGCCCGGAGGTCGCGGTAACCGCATCGGCGGCTTCAGTGGGCAATTCCGTCGCGGCGCCCACAGCCCAAAATCCCGAATCGGCGGCTATCGCCATGGTGCAAACCGCCAGCCACGGTACGGCATGGGCCGTCTCCACTTTTACCGGACCCACTCCCGGCGTGACAGGGGTCATCTACAAAACACAGGGACCCAAAACCGTTATTTTTGGCGTGGCATGGGTATTCCAGCACCCCGCCATGATGGTTCTCGGGCATCTAGTGTTACCAAGCGGCAACGCCATGATCGGAACAACGGACTTTTCCCTGCAGGCATTACGAAACCCGCTGAATTTCACGCCGCCAGCCACGGGGAACCATCCAACCAGTCCGACAGCGTCCGCAGCGGTATCCTCTACCACATCCGTCGTCCCATTGCCGGCCCATGCGCTGACGACTCAAAAACAATCCGCTGGATTATCGTCAGCACTGGATACCACCTATGTGGCTACAACAGGTCGTGGTGGACCCAAAATAACCGTGTTTTTTGACCCCAATAGCCTACAGGCCTGGCACTTTTATCAGTCGACTCTGCCAATGGTGCAGCACAGTCAGCTACGCATTGCCTGGGCCCCTGTTGCCCTCTCCGGACGAAATGCTCTGCAACGCGGCGAATACATTCTGAGCGCTCCCGTCCCCGGCATCGCTGTAAGACAGAACTTCAAGCACTTTCACCCCAAAGGCCATATTGGAGGGGGACGCTTACTCAGTAACCTCACCATGATGGAAGCCGTCGACGCAAACACGCAAGTGCTGACCAGAATCAATGAACCGGTCAACCTTTCGGTCTATTACTGCGACCAAAAATCCTCTTCCCCAGTTGGTATCTTCCATCCGGTATCCATTAAAACCCTGACTCGGTTGTTGCCCACCATCGGAACAGATTGCCCATGAAACATTTTGGAGAGGTTTTTTTCGTCCTGGTCTTCGTATTCTTCATTTGGACCATCATGGGGCCAACCGGTACGCAACGCATTCACCGGGTATGCACCCCTGTCGCCTGGGCTGGTGACGGCGTGACATCCCTGGCGCGTGCCGCCGGAACCAATTATGGCAAGGAGACACACATTGCTTCACAAAATATTGACTACCGTTGTCAGATGGCAATTTGGGACTTTTTTTATCGGCAGGCATGGCTTAAAGCCCACCCCCAATATAAGCACAGAACCACACCACCACCACCACTTGTGCAACCGTCATGATCCGAAAACGGGCAACCATTCTGCTTATCCCGATGCTGATCGCTTTCCTGTTTTGGCATACGGCGCAAGTTCCAGAAATCCAGAAGCCATGTCACGGATGGATGAGCGGAGATACGCAGCGCATGGCGATCTCATGGCAAATCGGTCATCCGATCGAAGCCGGATTTTTGTCCGCGCTGTCTTTTGGCCTTTGGCCATTCAGTGGGTACTACGCCGTACCATCCACGTGTACGGCGCAATCCTACGGCACGGGCTATCCCATGCACTGGTATTCAGCACTGGCGCGCGACGCTTTTCCCGCCTATCGCGCCAGCCGTGCCGTTTCCGCTTTTCTGCTGTCGGCTTTAGGTCTTGGTCTGCTACTTCGCTGGCGATTCTTGTGGCAACCTCTACTTTGTCGGGTTGCGCGGTACTGGGTTGGTCGCATACGCCACCAAAACCCGTCATCCGACCTGTCATGACGGCCCCTATTGCGATGGCGAAACAGCCCCACCTGGATCAAGGGTACCGGTTCGCCCCGCCGTCTCCGGTGTTTGTGCTGCAGGGGGCATGGGAACCTGATATTCGGATTCCATCGCCGGTAACGCCGCTGTCATCAGCCCCATTACGTCACGTGACGCCAGCGCAGGTGACCATCTCCTATCGTCCGGCCATTCTGGTGCACAAGAAACCCAACCCATGGCATTGCCATTTGCGGACGCCCCCTTGTAGCGCCGGAGTGACGGCAAAACAGCAGGCGTGGTGGTTCTGTGCAAAAACCTCGATCACACACGGAAACCGTCAGTCTGCAGCGGCGTTGACGGGGATATCCACCGCGCAATTCGCCTATCACAAGAAGGTCACCAATCATGAGTAACCCCCTCATCAACATGCCGCGCTTTGTGGACGCGCAACCGCAATTTTTCATCTTTGATCTCGATGAGTTCATGGTTTTCGCCGTATGCATGATGGCGGGTATCGTCATGCGTGAACTGGTGTTGAGTGTTTTCATCGGTTACGGGATCGTAAAGTTGTTTGGGATCTGGAAGTCGCGACGTCTGGAAGGCGCGCTTATGCATCTCGCGTACCGCACCTTCAACACGCCGCTTAATAAAGTGTTTGATAACGGCGCGGTGCGGGAGATCATTCAATGAAACTGCGCCTATTCCGCTGGCACTGGGACAGTACCCGTCAGGCTAACGTCTTACTGAGCCTGGTTGTATTGATGCTCGTGATTGCCGTTATCGTGCTGTCTGGACGCCTCGCCACTCTGCATGAGCGGGTGGCGCTCATCCCCCCGCGTCTCAATCATCAAGTGGTGCTGGGTTATGACTCAGCCAGTTCCAGCTATTACAAGGCATGGGGACTTTATGCGGCGGAACTGGTGGGCAACATGACACCACGTGATGCGCCTTTCGTGTCCAAACACATGCAATTACTGGTGGCTCCCAATATATACCCGTTGGTTAATCAGGACATCATGGCCGAGAAGCTGCAGGAACAGCAAGACAACGTGGTGACATCGTTTGATGCACATCAAGTGATCTGGCAACGGCCAACCCGTACCGTTTTCGTTACCGGCACCCAACACCAGATCGCTTCGAACGGGAACTATGTTTCAGGCAATCAACTGACCTATCAGGTTGACATCCGTATCCACGGCGGACAACCCGTGATCACGGATTTTCAGGTGTATCCCGGCGCCCCGCATATTCTGAAATGGATTATCGCTCACCCCAATTATGGGAAAACCACCACCCCAGGAGGACAATAAATGCGCCGCTCTCTGATAATCGGCACGCTGCTCGCCCTGGCGTCCGGCCCGGCGTGCGCCAACCTTTTCCAGGCCAACGCAGAATCCAATAACGCGAACCTGGCCCCGCCACCCGCGCCACCCGCACAATCGACTTCGTCGCTTTCTGTGCCGCCTCCCCCTCATAATGCGGGTTCTCCGGTTGGCACTTTCCCGAATGCCGTACCACAACCACCGGTCTCGCCTGGTCCAGCCTTGGCGCCTGGTGGTGCCGCGACCGGCTTCGCACCCGTAGCACAACCCAAAAGCCTATTGCCGGGCCAGGCCCCGATCGTGCGCATGCCCGGTTATAACCCGCAAAATCGTCGGGGTAGCCAGCCTATGCCGCCTCCCCTGCCAAGCTCCGTCATCACGCACAATGCGCAGATTGCAGAAAGCGCAACCGAGCCTCCTGTGGTCATTCCCTCTTCCCCGTACAACCTGAAAAATTCGGACATAAAGGGTCAATATGTCGTACACAGTGCCGCGGCGCATATAGTCGTCGGTGCGGATTCACTTGCGAATGTCGCCATACACGTTTCCGGGTACGCGCCCAACGAAATTCTGACGCCCTTCCACCATCCGAGGGTGATTTCGACTCAGAAGGGCACTATTCAATACGTCGCACTGGGTAACAAGGCTGTCATCTCGGTGGTCCCCACGCATCCGGTCGGTATTTTGTTGACGGGGTCACAGCCCAACGACCCAGCCGTCAATCTGACCCTGATCCCTAAAGCGATTCCCGGTCGAAATTTCAAGCTGGACATTCAAGACTGGCAACCGAACCCAATCGTTATGGCTAGCCCTCATCGCCATTCTGCAAGGGCTACGCACATCCTCCATGTGATGGCGGCCGTTGCTCAAGGTCAGGTCCCCAGTGGCTACGGACGCAGCAACCATCTTCCATTCGCACAGCAAGCGAACGGCTTGCATCTCTCTCCGATCATCCATTTCAATGGTACCCGCCATTCTCTGGTTGAATATCGTGTCCGCAACCTGAATGCAAACCCGGTTATGCTTTCCGAAAACGACTTCTATAAGCCTGGGGTAGCCGCGGTGGCTTTCTGGCCTTCCGGCCGCCTGGCAGGTTATGGCCACATCCGCGTGTATATCCTGTCAACCATTCCCCGCACAGCCCACAACACCCTGGGCTTTCTGGGCAAGGAGTAACGCATATGCTGTCCATGAATAAAGCCAAATACTGGTGGAAGTCGCGCACACCGGAGCAAAAACAGAAGGTTAAGTATATCGGTCTAGCCCTTATGGTGCTGTTTATCGCGATCCTTTCTGTGTCATTGGGCAAGCAGAATCTAGTCCACCATAACGCAGTCAAGAAATCCGACGAAAGCACGACGAATTTCAACAATAGACTGCAAAATATGAGTCATATGGATCAGGGTGCCCAGATCCATAAGCTGCGGCAGCAGATTGACCGCCTTCAGGCGATCCTCGCCTCGCAGAACAACTTATCGACTGCACAACTGAAAGCGGAGGAAAAGAAACTCAGCACGCATATGATCGCGGAGATGCGCAAGCACCCTATTCAACTGGAAGGAATAGAAAAAGCGCAAGCCCAGCAGGAATCTCCGAAAGTGGCTCAGGAGATCGCTTCGCTCCAACAACAGCTCCAACAAAACCAGAGTGAGCTCGCCGCTGTGAGCGCCGCGCGAAACGCACAACCCGCCTATACGCCACCAAGCGCGCCTCCAGCGCCCTCCTCTGCATCCGGCATTCAGATCATGACTGGAAACGGTATGAGTCAGAACGGCACTGCACCCACTGGATCACAGGTATCCACCGTATTTGGCAAACAGACGGCACCACCTTCCGCCCCGGCCCACTTGATGACGCTTTCGACGTCGGGCCGCAAGCTGAAAAACAATATCGTCAAAGTGAGCAGCAAAAAAGAAATTTACCTCCCCGCAGGAACAATCATTACGGGAGTCACCCTGAACGGACTGGATGCATCAACCGGGCCCGGGTCGCGCAACAACCCGGAGATCACCGATATTCGGGTCAAGAAAATCGCTATCCTGCCAAACGGGTACCGCTCTAGTGTCAAAAACTGCGAAATCATTGCCTCCGGGTATGGATCTCTGGTTTCCAAGCGGGTTTACATGCGTACCAATGCGCTGTCCTGTGTAGCCCCCAATGGCGGTGTCATCTCTGCACCTATTAAAGGGTACGTGGTTGGTAGCGACGGTATAGTGGGCGTCAGGGGTACGGAAATCTCCTATCAAGGACCGCGCCTGTTTAAGAGCATGATTGCGGGTCTTTTTTCTGGGTTGGGTGCCGCCGCCCAGCCGCAAACGGTAATGGGGCTCAATATGCAGCCTGGAGCCACGCAGCAATTCCAGATGGCAAACCCAGGATACATGGCGTCGTCTGCTCTTTCAGGAGGAATCAACACATCCGCAGGCCAGGTATCGCAATTCTATCTGCGTGAAGCGGAGCAAATGCAGCCGACCATCCAGATTAACCCAGGTGTCAGCGTTTCGATCATTCTGGAATACGGATCCCAGGTTTCTCTCAAGGGCAACACCAAACGCCAGATTCAGAAAACCAACTATGCCGTTTCTCAGGCTCTAAACCAGCAGGGGTCAAACAACATGCCACAAAACTCTGGAGAGGTCCAAGGCTCAATGCCACCTTTTGGGCAGCAGAGCCCCATGCCATCCACACAAATGCCCTATAACCAGACGCAGCCTTATAACCAGCCAATGACCGGGGGATATCCTGGTGGCGGTATGGCTCAGGCACCATCTTACCCTTACGGAGGTTAAACCATGCGTCACGTGACATCTCTCTTTTTTACCGGCGCCTGCCTCGCCGCTTTGACGGGCTGTGCGATCACCAATCCCTGTGACGGGAAGCACGGGGGGTTATGTTCCGCACCCCGTGAGGTGTACGGCGTTACCAACAACCGGGATCAGGTGAATCCGACGCCCAAAGTGCTGAAGGCACAGCGGCAAGCGGCACGCCTGATCAATGAAAAACCAACGTCGAAAGACGAGCTGCCGTCCATCCGGCCCCATCAGACGTATTCATCTTCTCACGCCGGCGGGAGTGGGCCAATGACCCGTCAATATCAGACATCATCAATGACTGGCCCCCGTCCGCTATTGTCCCAACCAAAAGTGATGCGTGTATGGATTGCTCCCTGGTCGCATAAGGGCAATCTACATTTTCCCGGTTATGTTTATACGATTGTTCGTCCCGAACAGTGGGTGTTTGCTCCTCACAAAGCCGTGACACCGGTTCCTCTGCCGGGACAATAACCACTCACGTTTTCGGACGCGCGGGATCGCACCGTATTTCCCGCGCGTCTAATCAACTGTTCAACACACCAATGGGGGTCGTTATGGGCAAGCGCGATTCGATGCTAACCGTCACCGCCGCGATGCACGCATATAGCAGTACCATAATTCCCCACTACCGAAATGAAAAGCCACAAACAGCTAATATTATCGCTCAAGGTGGTTTTGGTGGATACACTTTGCGTGACAAGCTAAAGGCATTATTGCCCAGCATATGTATTCACATATCTTCGCGCCGCGAATTACAAGGCATAGAAGATGA
>AOMP01000022.1_pt1 | contig 14844 bp, 18 predicted proteins | sample 537838 | NCBI WGS metagenome assembly AOMP01 (sample SAMN02954329, study PRJNA184676) | mine drainage metagenome | biome: terrestrial; feature: Kristineberg Mine; material: mine stream; isolation source: low temperature acidic, metal-polluted mine stream | place: Sweden: Kristineberg Mine
TGGCCCGCTCGCGCATGGTCAGGTATACCGCCGTGCTCGGGACACGGATAGGATCGCCAGGGGTGACGCCACTCAGAAAGTCTTCAACCGAAAGGTCATCCGGATACAGCTTGCGGGCGAGAATTCCTCGGCCCCACCGCCATGTCGACATAGTGGTGAATACCGCTAGGCCGATTGCCAGAGGGAACCATCCGCCTTCCACGAATTTCAGCAGATTCGCCCCGAAAAATATCCCGTCCAGCAGAATAAAGAAGCCGCAGAACAGGCCTGCTTTCCACAACGGCCATTTCCAACTGTGGCGGGCGACGAAGAAGACGAGGATGGTAGTCATCATCATGGTCCCGGTGACTGCTGTGCCATAGGCGAAACTCAACGCGTTCGAAGACTTGAACCAGAGAATCACCACGACAACCGCCACCATCAGCAGCCAATTCAGCAGGGGTAGATAAATCTGCCCGCGTTCGGCTGCCGAAGTGTGAATGATGGCCTGCCGCGGCAAATACCCCAACAGTAGCGCCTGTCTGGTCGCTGAGTAGGCACCGGAAATCACCGCTTGCGAAGCGATCACCGTAGCAATACCCGATATCACCACCATAGGCAGGGTCGCCCAGGCGGGGAAGAGCATGAAAAAAGGATTCTGGATCGCTGATGGATCAAGTTCCAGCAAGGCGCCTTGGCCGAGATAGTTGAGGGCCAAAGCAGGCAGCACCAGAAAATACCAGGCCATGCGGATAGGTTTAGCTCCAAAATGGCCCATATCGGCGTAGAGCGCCTCCGCTCCAGTGACAGCGAGGACGACGGCGCCCAGGATCACTAACCCACCTATGCCGTGTATTACGAAAAATTGCAGGGCGTACCAAGGGTTAATCGCAAGCAATACCTGCGGATCAGCGATGATCCAGGCCAGACCGGAGCCGAAAAGGAGCAGGAACCATACCAGCATGCTTGGACCAAAGAAGTGGCTGATGGCCGCCGTACCGCGACGCTGGACCATAAAAAGTCCAATGATCACGCCCAGCGCCAGAGGGATAACCAATGGTTTCCATGCGGGGGACGCGACCTCCATGCCTTCCATGGCCGACAGCACCGAAATGGCCGGAGTGATGACACCATCCCCGTAAAAAAGAGCCGCGCCCAAAAGCCCGATACTCAGTATCCACCAGCGCAATCGATTGGAGTGCCCGGTTGCATGAGAGGCCAAAGCGGTCAGCGCCATGACGCCTCCCTCGCCGTGATTGCTCGCCCGCATGATCACCCATGCGTACTTGACGCTCACAACCAGCACCAGGGTCCAGAAAATCAGGGAGAGGATACCCTGGAGATTCACCGCGGTGGGTTGCAGGGACATGGCTGACAGGCAGGCGCTGAGGGTGTACAGGGGACTTGTTCCGATATCCCCGAAAACCACACCAAGGGCGGCCATGGACATCAGCGGAAGAGTTACACCCTGCACGATGGGTGCCGCCTGCATAATTTTTTTCTGGTCGCTCATGGCGTCCTCATGATGGTAGGGGGTGAGTGCTAGCATGTTCTTAAAGGGGTCAAGAAGCCTGGTCAAGTTTTTCCTGGAAGGCTTCCGGGTCGATATCCAGAAGCTGCATATACATGACGGCATTTGGCGAGAAAAGCCACCTTTTAGCCTCTTTCGCTGCTGGGCACCAGGGCGGCAATTCGCGATCGTGAAATTGCCCGCGAGCGTTGTTGAGCGCTGAAAGCAGAATGGAAGCGACAAGATTTCTTATTTTCTGGTCCTGGTTTGACGGCTCCTGATGATCTTGGGTTTTCGCAATCTGCTGTAGCTTGGAATGCGTAACCGGATCATCCAGTGAAGAAAAACCAAGTTTTTTCTCCAGTAACTTGTCCACGCTAATCATGAGATTTCCTGAGTATGCATGATGGATTCAGTGTGGCCCATTTTGCAGGAAACCCCCTACCATTTCTCATAAAATGGAATTAATAAGATCGTCACCGATACCAAAGCCTGCGCCCGTCATCATGGCCTGTCCAAAACCGGAATGCACCAGACTGTTCAGGAAACCGCCTGACTGGGGCTGCTGCGGGACGAAACCAGCATTTGGTGTTTGCGGAAAACTGGGTTGCCACTGGCCGTCTTGTCCTTGCAGTTCGTTTTGAGCAGCCTGGTGTACTGCCTGCATGACTGCCATGGCCGTCTGTTGTTCCTGTTGGATATTGACAGCCAACTCCCTGAGGTCGAGCAGCCATTCGCGAGCATCGGTATTACCGCTGTCCGCGGCTGCTTTGAGTTTGGTGGCCAGTGATTGCAAACTCTGGGAAACACCCTGGGCTTCCTGCTGCAGCTGATCGTACTGCTGTTCTACTGTTGTTATATCCATCTGAACACTCCTTCACAAGAAAACGGTAATTCCACAAAAACCCCATCAGATCGCAGCGAAAGGCGTGTCCATCCCCAGCACTCCCGCGGCCTTGTTGAGACGTGAGTCGAAACACGCAAAGGTTAATGGCAGCCCGGAAACCTGCTTTGCTTCATAAGCCGCTGCAAGCTGAACGCTGTCGTAACCGCGCAGTGCAAAAGTGTCCGCAAAATCTCCTGCGCGTGCAACAACGGCTTGAGTTACTTCGATGAGCAGGTAATGAGGCCAGTCCGCCGCCAACGCATGTTTTGCCTGTCCAATGAACAGGCCGTCCGCAGATATTTCCCGTGCTCGCCGGGAGAGTGCCGCGTGCGCCTCGGCCCAGGCGATGCGGCATGCCGCGACCGCCTCCGAGTTTGCGGCTAGCGACTTAACAGCATCGCTTTCCGCCTCCCATAGATAGAGCTTAACCAGCGCGGAAGTATCGCAGAATACAATCATCCACGCCCTTCCAGTACCATTTCCGATATGCTGCGCCCGGCAGGAGACAGATGGATTGACGCACCCGTTGGCTTGCCTCCCTGCCACAGGGCTGTTCCGCCGGCGAGGAGGCGCATGATGCCCACACTTTCAGTGGGTGGGACCCCAACAATGTGGGCCACCACCCTGTGATGAGAAGTAATATCGAGAGGCTGCCCTTTCTGCGCCTGAGCAAGATAGCTTGATAGATGCGTCTTAAATTCACGGATAGAAACTTGCATTTTTGTGACTCCAAATGAATTGCATTCCAAGAAATTGTGGACACAATTTATGTTGGCGTCAAGCGGTCTTTCAGCTATCCGAATACCCGGCAGCATCATCCCGACGGAACGGTCGACTGGTTAATCTGTTCCAGATCTGGCTTGTATTGGCGCCAGAATGCGTTACGCCATGACTCCCAACGATGGAGTTTTTGGCATGCCACGCTAGCATAGGGCCCCTGTTCCAGGCATTCCCGGATGACGTGCTTATAGTATTTGGGGGATCGGCCCCAGGAGGCCTTGACACTATGCCAGCCATGCAGCATAGGCACCCGGCCCGTCACGAATACAAAGTGGTCAGCCATCCCTGGAGCCTGGCGGTACCATAAGGTTTCGTTGTCGTTCAACGGGAATGAGGCAAGAATAATGGCGCGTGGATACAAACGATGGAGCACCGATACCGCTGTGGACTCCGGGACGGGATTGGCGAACGTACTACCCAGCAGCACTGGCAGTATCCCGAAAATGACATAAAGCACGCTTACTCCCAGCCCAACCAAAGCGATTGGCGCCATGACTGCCCTTATGGCACCTGAAGCCATGCGGTAAATCGTGGCCGCCAGCAGACCAACCAAAAGTGGGGCTAAAAAATAAATGTCGATATTTGTGAAGTGATCGAGCAGCATGCCGTGGATCCCAATGTGAACGATGATATCTGATGTGTTCACGCGGGAAACCGGAATGGTTCTACCTCTGAATGTGCAGCCGAAGATCTGTTATTCCAGCAAAATGGATTCTATTCGTGCCAATACTTCATTGAGGATCGATTGCGGCACCGTTTCCTTGAAGCTGGCTTTGCGGTCACGCCAATCTAGCGATTTGAGTTGGTGGCAATGAATCGCGCCTTGGGTGTCCGTCCCTGATCCCATTAATGTGACGACAGTACCATAGGTCCTTGCGCCTTCGACTGTTCCTTGCGACACAGGACAAATCATGGCCAATCCCTGCTGATTGAACGCCTTCCCGCTGATGACCAAGCCAAAATGCGGCCCTTTCATCTCGCGGCCGGAGGCAGGATCAAGCTCGAGATGTATAATGTCCCCGCGATTCGGCACATACACCATCAGAGCTTCTCCAAACCAACAGTGGGCATTTCTTCCCATCCATCCACTCTAGGGAGGCCGTCTGGCATTTCCGCCATCAGATCCGCAAGTTTGTAGCGTGGTCTGCTGGGCGCTTCTACAGACATTTTGCCCCCCGAGACGTGAAGCTCAACCTGCGATCCATCATGCAAACCATTTTGGTCAACAAATGCCTTTGGAACAGTCATGACGAGTGATCCGCCGGCCCTGCGAAGTGTCTGAATCATAAAAGCTCCTCTCAAATTCAGAACCTATGATAGCACCAATATATGTTTTACTCAAGTAGGATAAAGTATGTCGCACATCAAGACTCCATCCGCGAAGGCGGCTCGCCCCCCTTCTGGTGATCACCAGCGCGCTGGGAGCGTCGTGGTGATTGGCGCAATTGGCGCCCTTGTCACGCCACCGACTCATTATTCGAAATCTTCCGGCTTGAAAACCATGGCGGAAAGCTTGGCCAAACCGATTAGCGGATACAACTTCGCCCTATCGGCCTTGCTGATTTGCATGGTTGACTGCATGTGACCACCAATTTCCGATTTGGTGACCGTCTTACCTATCTTCTCGGGATATTTCTCGAAAAATCCACGCACCGCGTCACGCGCGAGCCGCTCTTCGGCGGACATGGCTGCTTTAGCGGGCGATGGCGGTGATGGCGAGGATATGACGGGACCATTTGCCTTGACCATAAGACCTGGGAACGAAAGTTGTATTTTGTGTATCGCAAGGTCCGTATTCTGTAGGACGTTCCCGAAAACAACCGCATGGACCAGAAACCCCAGTACTGATAGTCGCTCTGCCGCTTGCAGGATAAGCTTGTCTGCGCTGAGTACAAAAATCACTTCCCCGGCAGGCGCCCGATCCAGGCAGTGGCCCATGGCCATGATCAGCGCTACGTCCGCAGCATTCTCTTTTTGCTGAACCTGCAACAATTCCGGAACAATGGCTTCGTTGAGCTGCAACAGCGCGTTGGCCCAGGATGTGATTCTGGTCTCGGTTATGCCTGCGATCACCGCATCTTTCGGGCGGGTTCCCGTCATTTCGCTGAGCGCGCGGATCGCGCAACCGGGGACGTTGTGATTAGGGACATTGTCGGCGTCGATAAAGTAACAGGCGTTTCTTGTCATGTTCGCTGGTTCCTCGCTATATGTAGCGGTTGCAGTTTTACCTTAAAAACATACACTTAGACGTTATTTTGCCTGATTACAAAAATAATCTGACCCACAATTCACAACTACAGAACGATAATCAAACCCTTCCTGCAATATTTCGAGCACCTTCTCTGTTTGCTTGGCGCATGCTTCAAAGTGAAGCCTATTAGACGGTGGTATATTACAAGATACGGCACCAACATCCGCATCGAAGCTAAACCAATCCTGCGATGTATTAATATCCAGCTCCACTTTCATTCTATGGCGCAAACACTGCTTATCTATTCTCTTCCAGCGAAGTATAAAATCTGGGGCGCCATGTTGTTGGAGAATTTTTTCAAGGTATGCGAACAAATCCTCATACGGCCTACAATTGCGAGATTGAATCCACATTCCTGGATGATTGATTCCAGGAATTTTTGGAGGGGTGCCGGCAGCAATAGATTCATTAAGCAGCTTGAGTTGTGCCGCGAAATCCTTCCCCTCAACAGGAAGCCAATTTGTGAAATGAATATGCGACACATCCTTGGCGCAATGCTCATCTGTGAGTGGGGCTGCATGGACGAATATTTTGATATAAATATCAGCTAGTCTTTCGGCGTTATCCGCAATAGCCCAGGGCACCCCGTCACGAAGTTCGATACGAACCCCCTCCTGGTGAGGCTTGTAGTTCGTTTTATCAATACGAGTTAACGTTAGTCCGAGTTCTTCGCATTTCAAAGGCAGATTTCCATAAGCTGCCGCATTACTGTGGGCGGGTACGCTTGCTTTCGTTCCCTTAACATTAATGTCTATAAAATATGGATCGCCCTTTACTTGAACCCTCAGATCCGTTTCATCGCCACCGTTAGCGGTAAGCAGGTAAGTGACTGGCATACCAGCCAAGACTAATTCTCTCCATAACATCAAGGTTGCAACGGTATCTATCCAGTCTGGCTCTCCGCGTAACTGGTTTGGCGCTTCAGTTGCCCCGCGAGTACGGATACACGGAGTCTTGTATTTTGATGCTTGTTGCCCAAAGCGCAGAACCGTTCCTGGTATATACACTAAAGAAGGCGGGCTATATGTCATACGGAGACTCCAGATCGAATGACTGCGATATTTCTTTACGTCTCAGACAATTTTGCATCATGTGCGCAAAAAACCAAAGTCGAACACTTGAGGACGTAACTTATCACCCAAAGCCCTATATACCGAATCAAACGTCGAGAAATCTACCTGGGCTGAATTCCTGCTTGCGTTGCGAGCTTTTAAGGCATTGCGAATTTGATACCATCCAACATCTGGACGATTTAATTGGAGTTCATCTCTTACAGTGCGCACATCGGTATAAGAAAAGTATGCCTGCCACAATGTTCGTCCAGCATCCAGCACTTTAATGGCTTCATGTGAGAGCCGCTTGTCAGCTAGGTATTTCACCATGAAGTCCGACTCGAACCGATCTGGAGCATTTACTTCGGCCTCTGTGTATGGAATAAAATGATTTGCGATAGACCACGCTTCCCCATTCCATTGCAAATTGTTGGCACTGGCCGTCAAGTTGCTGCCACTGAAAAGCATCCATATCAAGCAGTCGGCTTTGAATTCTTCAGGCAAGGGCGCTGTAGGTTGTGAAAATTGATCTCGATCATTGAGCCAAGTTGCTTTTATCAACCGCCTGACGGCAAAAATAACGGCGACCTGCCAAAGATTGTCCGGATTTACAAAAAAGGCTCCGGGGCTACAGTATCCGGAAGAGAGCAAGGCCGTCCTTTGCCCAGCGTGCTGCAAGTCATTGCTATCGCATAGCATCTGACCTAAAGCATCGTCAGACCACATGGTGCCCCGCACATCTAGCGTTTTAATCGCAGGCTGAACCGCGTTTTTCAGCGGGATAACGGGCGTGTCATTTGCCTTTGGTCGTGTTACCCACTCATTCAGGGATGTTTTATGCGGCAGGTTGTAAAAGGTCTTTCGTCCAATCGGCTTGACGGTCTTATCAAAGACCTCGACCGACAAATCGCTAATCGGTTGATGTTTTCCCATCTTCCAAACTAGGAATCCAATTGGAAAATCTCCTTTCAGCCCATCAAAGGCTTTGCTATGTACCACGAACCCGTCCAGGAATTTAGCATTCCAGGCTGCTCTGAATTTGTGGAAGTTCGGCGCGTTGACGTATTTCATCTTACTAAACATTGCCAACGTTGCTATGGGAATTTCGTTTGAAATCCGCGCAACGAATTGAGTAAACAATTCGCGGGTGGCAAATCCATAGGCACCCATGCAGTTAGCCATGCGTGTTGTAGCTACATCAGACTTTGCTTCGCTACCGAGCGTGTCACCAGACTCTGCATACGGTGGGTTAATCAGCACCAACAACTTATTACCTTCCTCTATAGCCTTACGAAGACCCTCCGGCATTTTGTTGGTAATGCTGTAATCAATATCGCCATTGTCGGCAATGTCGTCGTTTAGGTAGTCATACTGAAAGCGCTGTGCAGAAATACATGTTTTTGTTGCCTTCATTACGTCGATGTCTGCTGTATCCAGCGTTGACATGTAAATGTTGCGCGGGTTGCTATGCTTAACTTCCAAATTACCGACCCCACAGCACATATCCCAAACGACATATTCCCTTTGCCAATTCTTGCCAAGCGTTGAGGCTAACGTATCATAAGCCTTATCTACTACAGCTAATGGCGTGTAATATGCTCCTTTAAAATTTCGCTCATCAAGCGGTATAAGGCTGTCGCGTCGTTCGAGCAAATAGTCACGGTATTCAACTTTAGGTGGGCGATGATATATCGTCCAGAATTGATGATAGCCATCCCTGTTTCCAAGCTCGTATAACTCCCCGCGCAACTTAAAGACCGGATCACCGTTCAAAAAAAGCAACTTGGCTGTTAGGTGGTCATGGGTGGATAACGTCCCATCATTCATGATGTCCGCAAAAAATAGAAGTGCGTAATCATTTTTATCAACGCCTACGATTTCACGTCCAATTGCCGCTACCCATCTATCAAAAACCTGCTTCAAGTTGTCAGGCGTAATTTGTGTGCGGATGATGTCGCCAGTTTTTATGGCCGCCTTAACAGTGCTGATGAATTCTGATTCTTCTCCGGCGATCTTGAACACTACAAAATGGGTGCCGATGTAAGCGGAAATCTCGGCCAGTGCTTCTGGCGTGTACTTGCTGGCGGACTTCCCCCATTTGACGGTTTTTTTGGCAAGGAACGGCAGTATGTCGCTACTTTTCATTAGCGCCGCTTTTTCTGTATCGATCACTGCCAAAAGCGATGGGATTATTTCCCCCTTATTCAAGGCAAATTGAACGTAATGCAATAGTTGCGTGAACATCGCATAGCATGACTGCTTGCCGTTATCTTTCGCTTCAAACCATATTTCATTAGTCTGAATATCAATTAGCCCCTTTGTGTAACTCTTCAATCCCAACGCTTGAATGTAAGCATCTTTAACGTCTTCTTCGCTTCGAGATTCTTGCAGTTTTTTATAAAGAGACATAAGCAGTAGTTCCTATTCGTGTGGTGCTGATTTGCCGGTAGTTAAGATGCTTTTAGTGGGGTATCCAGCCAAATACGGTGATTGGCTTCTCCAATAGTAAAAAAGTACCAATATATCAATGCGCAATAAGCGTTGCACGCTTGGAAAAGGATCGTTGAGTGAACAGTTTGATTTCGCAACAAAATTTTGACATTACCGTATTTGGCTGGATACCCCACTACTTTTAACGAATGGCGCGGGAATTCCCATCCCCTTTAGGGGATTGGGATGATAGCGACTATTTGCCTTGGCACTCCTGTATGTATCGGCGGATCACCTCGGCGGACACGCTTCCGGCGGTGCCCACATAATAGGCCTGCGTCCATAACTGTTCTTCCCCGCATTGCCGCTTGAGTTTGGGAAACCGTTCTCGCAGCTTGCGAGAAGTATATCCTTTGAGCAATCCGACAATAACCGCCGGAGACCATCTCGGTGGTGCGGATACGAAGCAGTGTACATGGTCAACATCCGTTTCCAGAGCCAGCAAGGTGAATCCATGCTGAATGCAGGATTCCTCGATAAGCGCCTTGCAGGCAACTTCCACTTCGCCCGTGAGAATCTTGCGCCGATATTTCGGTATCCATACGAAATGATAGGCGATTTGATAGTGTGTCCAGCGGGTTTTACCAGTTTGCAGGGTGGTGTTCATGCAAGTATAATATCAGCCATGGAACGTGTTCGCATAGTCTCGCTCAAAGGCATTCGCAAGCGGCAATCCGCCACGATACGCGCCGGTCAGATGGAAGCCGCGCGGGTCTGGACGGCGTGCCGCGATGCACACTTGGCAGCCAGGCAAGAGCACGGAAAATGGCCGAACCGGGATGCCCTGCAAAAAGCGACCAAGGGGCGGTTTGCTTTGCACTCGCAGTCCGTGCAAATGGTGACGCACGCTTTTCTGGCGAATGTGGATACGGCGCAGCAGTTACGAAGCCAGGGCCGGGCGGAAATCCGTTACCCCTATAAGGACAAAACGTTCTATCCGTTGATGTGGCCCGCACAGGCGATGCATTTGGAGGATAAACGGATGGTTCTGCCTATGGGCAGGGGCCGTCCTTCACTCATTTTGCCTAAACCGGAATGGCTCGATCAGCCGCGCGCCTGCAAAATCGTCTGGAACGGTCTGCATAACGAATTGCATATCAGCGTCGCTGAAGATACCGAAGAAGCGCCGCTGCTTGAGCCTACCCATAAGCACGCCACGGTGGATTTGGGTCAGATTCATCAGGCTGCCGTTGCTACCAACGAGGGCGATGCGCTGATTGTCTCCGGGCGCGGTATCCGCTCCCTCAAACGCCAACACAGCAAGCAGCTTGGCGAAATCGCCAGCAAGCGTTCCCGCTGCCAGAAGGGATCTCGCCGTTGGAGGAAGCTGGGAAAAACGCGCGCCAAGCTGACGCTGCGACAGGAACGCAGAGTACGAGACCTGCGTCATAAGGGAACGCGCCAGGTGATGGATTTTTGCAAGGAACGGGAAGTGGAGTCGGTATTCGTGGGCAACCCTGATGGGGTCCGTCGCAAGAATAGCGGCCGTCACCACAATCAGCGCATGAGTCAATGGGAGTACGGCAAGGATATCGATTACCTGCAACAGAAGTCGGAACAAGACCGCATCGTGTGCTTCACCGGGGATGAACGTGGTACATCCAGCCGGTGTCCCGTATGCGGCCATCGTCACAAGCCCAAGGGGCGGAACTGGCGATGCAAAGCCTGTGGATTTGAAGGCCACAGAGATATCGTAGGCGCGGTGAATATGCACCCGATCGCCTACGGTCAGGTGGTGCCGTTTCCCAAACGCATCACGTATCTACGTCCGGGAAGTCTCCGGCGTAGTAGTAGCCCGGGCACGGGCCACCGACCGGATCTGTCCGGCCGGCGTTGTCTTGCCGAAGCACGGAATCAAGCGCCGCAGGATGTTTGTGCGGGCTCCCTGGAGCATGCCCATGAACCGTGTCATTCAGCAAGAAGCTTACCCGCTTTAGCGGGTTGAGAGTGTCACGTCATGCCTACAAGCTGATTTCCGTCTTGCCCAGCGCGCCGCGCCGCGCCGCACTGCGGTAAGCAGTAATCCGGGTTTACCGAAATACTTTGGATGTTGTTTGTCCAGGTAATGCTGGACCGCATAGTCGTTGTGACAAAGTCGTTGGCCCAAATTCAGCAAAGCGCATTCGGTTTCGGCTCGCATGGAGCGATCTCCTGCTATCTGAATCCCAAACTCCGCATACAGGCGTGTACCCAACTTCGCCGCGGTCCCGCATTGGTGTCCTGCTGTCCGTACTCTGGGGGTATCCATTGAGCCGGATACTCCTGGCAGTAACTGCTACGCCCACGATTGTAGGTCTGGCACTGCTGGGTGGCGGGCTGCATGTAACCAGGGCTCACCTCCACGGTCACCAAGCGCACGGGAAATTTTAAGGACGCCCGCTGGTCGCAATGTGCCAGGTCCTGCTCCATAACAACCTTGGGCGTACCTGGCCGGTGCCATGCTGTGGCGCAGCCTGAAATGAGGCTGATGGCGAGCATGGATGCAATGGATAGTTGTAGTTTCGTCATGGGTGGATGATAGCATGGGAGGTTAAGTCCGGTTATTTCTTGACCTGCGCTGAATGTCGAGTCAGCAGATGGAAACGTGTGTTGGCTACTCCCGACTGGTTTTGTCATCTTTGGCACGGTCATGGGCTTTCCGATGCGCTCCGATATTTACGCCGGAGTGTGGTCAGGCAAAACAAATCTTGTCGACTGCTCGTAGCGATCCCTCCATAATCGCAAATCCGACATTTCACGCAGAGCCAACGATCTGTCCACTTTTTCCAGAAAAATTAACGCATCCGTTGATTCATAAATCGCTTGATACGCCTCATTAATGGATAATGGATCATGCCTTTTTAAAATTTCGAACAGTCTCCCGGCCTGTACCAAATCTTTTTTCCGCTTGGCCTCAAATGAATGCGGGCGGCAAGCCGCCGTGACACATTTGTGCCACATGAAGCGGGCTGGCTGCGGAACCGGAACGACCATCCCGTAGTTGGTCATTAAAAGTGCCATTTGTGCATCCTTGATGAGATAATCCAAAAACGGCAAGGATTGCGCATGAAATTCGATATCGCCAATGTGGATCGGTTTCCCGGATTCAGCGAAGCGTCCGGGGGCAAGGAAATCCACATGAAAATCCCTGCCGCGTATTTTTAGCGATGCCTCGCCGTGTTTACGGTTCAATGCTGGCACGGGGACGATTTTCTCGTTCCACGACTGGAGAATCCTCTCTACATTGATCGGCTCCGGAATGGCTAAATGTAAGCGATCAATGGAGATGTCCACGTCGTTTGTTTGCAGCGGTCGTGTTTCGGAGAAACCCAACTGGTGCAGGATGGCGTGATAGGCTGGCGTACCCACTAAGGTGACGCCAGAGCGGAACAGTCCGGTTCGCGACAGTGCCAGGAACGCCCCGCTCATAATGGAATCCAGTTTGGGATAGCCTGCGGACTGAAGCATCCTTACCATGTCCCTGCGGTGCATGCGATCTTCTTGCGCGTCTTGCGCTTGCAGGCGGCGCATGGCCACCTGCGTAGCTTCGCGGCTATCTGGACCAAGGTAGGATTGCTGCCGCTTGCCCGTCAGGTCGATGTACTGCGCATACCAGTACACCTTGCCGTTGACAAGTTTGGACACTGGGCGTATCTCACCGACCGCGTCGTATCCGGACGGATCTTCTCCGCTGGCCTCCGCGTCCATGCATACTTGCTGTAAATCGGCATAGACAGTCTGGACCGTCAACGGATGCACAAGAAGATGGTCCATATCCAGTCCTCCTATTTGAGGTTTTATACTCACCTTACTCAAATGTGAGTATAGTCCGCCCATATTCGCCTGGCAAATGTCTGAATGTGGTTACTCCGCATGGTTGGATCCGCAGGTGCCGCCGCCAGGTTTTCATGATCTTCGCTATTATTGGCTGGTTGTTCATGGTGATGGAACTGTTGGTTGCTGCCCCATTGTTAGCCGCCGCACACGCCTATGCTGAAGGAGAAGGCTTTGCACCGCAGCAGACAAGCTATGGGTACGATGCGGCCATCGGCATTGTGATGCGGCCAGTTTTGCTCACGTTCGGCTTTATCATCATGTTCTTCATGATATTTATCGTTGGACATTTTGTGGGTAGTGCAATGTCAGTGTACATGTCCGGCATGAACGGGTTTCATCTTCTGCATTGTAAGCACGATCACGCCAAGCCGCCGACACTTCTCCGGTGTCTGTGTCACCCAGGATGCTGCCGACCAAAAACCCATCCATGTAATTACCCATGACCATCTCCTTTTTATGCAATCTGTCCTACATATCTGTATCATATCACCAAATATCGCATGAACCAGATAGCTTGCCAAATCGTTATGATCATGTTATGGGCTGTATGATAGAGTTGTCAAATCGCGGTCACTTCTAAATCGCCTATACGGCGTTCTGCATACGGCGGTCGAGGCAACGCGGCAGATGAGGCGCAGGCATCTCAGCTTTTTAAGCCTGCTTGTGCAAAGTCTCTATTTCCCGCTCCAGCTTTTCCAGCCGGGTAAGCACGGCATCGGGATAGGTTGGTTGTCGCATGCTTAGAATGGCGGAAGTGAGAGCGTCCAAGCGTATATCCATACGTGAAAACCCTTCTTCGGTGCGCTCGGCCAGACGATCTATGCGGGCATTGATGCTTGTACCCAAGGTGTCGATACGGGTATCAACACGGGAAAACCCGTCATTCATATGCTCTGCCAGACGATCTATGCGGACGGAAAGATGATCCACGCGGGCATCCAGACGGTCAATGCCTTGACCATTCTCCCGCATATCCTTTTCCAGTACATCAAGCCGCAGGCGCAAAGATTCGACGCCGGGAGCGATGACACCTTCCAGCACTTTGCGTAAACTGTCTATAGTCTCTTGAACGTTCATGATCCAGAGTATGAGGCAGGGCGCGACAATGTTCAATTGCTGCACCACCCCACCTTCCCCACAAGCTCGCGCTCCGCTTCGCCTTCTAAATCGCCTATACGGCGTTCTACCGTGGAAAAACCCTCGTTTACCTCTTTATATTTAAATCAATACAATGACTTAATATGGCATACAAACTCTTTGACATACACCAAAGTCGGCAAGCTATAAGCCTTTGATTTTGACATCCTCCTCGCCCTAAAGAACGAGGATTCCTTCCTGCCAACAGCGACCTGACTTCAGTCGCTTCGATGGATCCAGCCCCTTTGGACTGAACCCACTTCACGGCTTATGCCGCGAAACAGGCTACCCCGGCGAGCCCCGCCGTTGCTTGCAACTCATCCGTTGACTGCGATGGCAAAGATTCCAATCCTCTTGCGAGAATATTCTTTGCCGCGTTTACATCGGCATGCGCTTCGTGTCCACAATGTAAACAATGGAAAGTCTTTTGATCCGTCCTGTTGCCGGCGTCCACATGTCCACAGACCGAACATGTCTGCGAGGTATATGCGGGATCCACCAGAAGCAGCATTCCACCAGACCATCGAAGCTTATACTCCAGCATCTGCTTCAATAATCCCCATCCCTGATCGAGGATGGATTTGTTCAGTCCAGATTTCTGCCGGATATTGCGTCCGGGTGCTTCGACCGTTCCCTTTGCGGATCGGGTCATATTCCCTACCTTCAAGTTTTCCAGCACGACCACCGCGTGGTTTTTGCTGATAACCGTGCTGACTTTATGGTTTTCCTGCCTCGCGCATGGCGTCACGCCACAGAATAGCCACTTCATACAGCAGCCAGAAAACAAAAAACAGCACCAGATAAAGCGCGAAGCCGGTGGACCAGATCGCGACCCACCATAATAAGGAATCAGATTCGATAACGGGGGCGCTTACAGGCACACCCCATCGCAACACACCAGGAATTGCGAGCGAAATCAACCATCCTGTTCCGGCCGGAACCA
>AOMP01000023.1_pt1 | contig 14660 bp, 14 predicted proteins | sample 537838 | NCBI WGS metagenome assembly AOMP01 (sample SAMN02954329, study PRJNA184676) | mine drainage metagenome | biome: terrestrial; feature: Kristineberg Mine; material: mine stream; isolation source: low temperature acidic, metal-polluted mine stream | place: Sweden: Kristineberg Mine
ATCCGATTTCGAGTCGGCGCCGTTATGGCCACTTCGGTACCTCTCCGTGGGGGCATACAGTAATCTTTCCCGACACCAACGGCAAGTGCGCCGCGCCGGCAAACGCCGTACAGCGCTACAAGGTGGCGCCGTCGTTACGATCCTTGGCACTGATAAACTGGCGTTTGAGGACGTGCTCCCGCTTGAGTCCCAGCCACAGGGCAATCGGGCTCGCGACGAATATTGAGGAATAAGTACCCACCACCACACCGATAAGCAGTGCCGTGGCAAAGCCGTGAATTACCGGTCCGCCGAAGAGGAAGAGCGACAAGGCGACCATGAAGGTGATGAAACTGGTAATCACCGTGCGTGACAGGGTTTCATTGATAGCGACGTTGAAAATCTGCGCCACATCGCCGCTACGGGATGCCCGCAGGTCCTCGCGCATACGGTCGAAAACCACCACCGTATCGTTGAGCGAATAGCCCATGATGACCAGCAAAGCCGCGATCACGGTCAGGGAGAACTCTTCCTGACTGATGGCGAAAAAACCCACCACCAGGATCGGGTCGTGAAGCATGGCGAGCACACCCCCCACAGCAAAGCGCCACTCGAAGCGAAACCCCACATAAATCAGGATGCCCAGGGTCACGATGATGAGCGCCATGACCCCTTTATTGCGCAATTCCTTGCCCACCTCCGGACCAACATATTCCGTGCGGCGCAACTGCACGTCCGGATACTTCACCTGGTCTTTCTGAAAGACCTGCAAAATCTTGTTACCCACCGCGCTGCTCTCACCGGGTACGCTGCGCAAACGAATCAGCAGATCACGATCCCCGCCGAAGGTCTGCACCACCGCATCATGAAATCCAGCCTGTGCGAGCGTCCCGCGTACGGCACCCAAATCCGGCGTCTTGCTGAAGGCCAGCTCCACCAGCGTACCACCGGTAAAATCGATACTGTAATTAAGTCCGCGCAGCAGAAAGACGGCGACAGAAGCAATAATGAGCAGAGCGGACACGCCCAGAAAAATCCAGCGTCTGGACATGAAATCAACATGGGTACGGGTTCTAAAGAGTTCCATCGCGGCCTCAGATATATAACTTTTGCACGCGCCGCTTACCGAGGGCGAGTTCGATGATGCCACGACTCATCATAGTCGCGGTAAACATGGAGGTGATCACTCCGATAGTCAGCACCAACGCGAAGCCCTTGATAGCTCCGGTGCCAAACTGGAAGAGCACCAGCGCGGCGATAAGTACCGTGACATTGGAGTCCACAATGGTCGCAAAGGCCTTTTTAAAGCCGGCGTCGATAGCCGCACGGGTACTCATGCCGTGCCGTAATTCCTCGCGGATGCGCTCGAATACCAGCACGTTGGCATCCACCGCCAGGCCGATCTTCAGTACAATACCGGCAATACCCGGCAGCGTCAGGGTGCCGCCCATTATCGAGAGCACCGCCAGAATGGCCAGAACATTCACCAGAATGGCGAGGTCGGCAATCAGGCCAAAAGCCCGGTAATAAAGCGTCATGAAGAGCACGACGAAGAGCATGCCGAAGACCACTGCCATCACCCCGTCGTGGATGGAGTCCTGGCCCAGAGTCGGGCCAACGGTGCGCTCTTCCGAAATATGAACCGGCGCGGGCAAAGCGCCAGCCCGCAATTCAATCGCGGCATTACTGGCGTCTTTCAAACCGGAGAATCCGGTAATCTGGGCCCGGCCCCCCGTAATGGCTTCACGTATCACCGGCGCGGTCACCACCTTGTTATCCAGCAGGATAGCCATGCGCTTGCCCACATTTTTGCTAGTCAGATCACCGAAGATACGGGTTCCCGCATTGTTGAAACTGACATTAACAATGGACTGACCGCTACTGTTGTCTACCCCCGCGCTGGCATTGCTGAGATAGCGGCCCGTGAGCACCGTATCCGTATAAAGCACGTAAGGCGCACCATGAACGCCGTAAAACAGCGCGGTACCGGGGGGCAGGTCACCTTTGAGCGCCGCCGCCATGTTGGCCTGATCATCTACCATCTTGAATTCAAGTTGGGCAGTGGAACCGATAATGGATTTGGCCCGCTGAGTGTCCTGCACACCCGGCAATTGCACGGCGATATGCGCAGCACCCTGACGCTGGATGACCGGCTCGGAAACGCCCAGTTCATCAATACGATTGCGAATAACGACAATGGCCTGTTGCAGCGCGTCGTCCTTCATTTTCCGGGCGGCATCGGGGGTGATACTTACGTCTAACACCGCATTAGGCTGCAGGGTGATGGCATAATCGGGATAATGCCCGGCAATAGCCTTTTGCGCCTGCGCCGCGACGGCGGCGTTTTCCATCTCGATGGCAAGACTTTGCGGTCCGGTTATATTGACCGCCAGATATTGCAGATTCTGGTGGCGGAGGAAGGTACGCAAGCTGCCGCTGTCCTGCTCCAGAGCATGTTTGATAACGGCATCGGTGTCGACACGCAGCAGGAGGTACACCCCGCCGCGCAGATCAAGACCCAGATTGACGGGTTTGCCGCCGAGACTGCTTAACCAGTCCGGCTCGGCAGACATCTGCGAAAGAATGACCTGAGCATTGCCTGGGAGTTTACTTTGCAGTAACGTTTCGGCCAGACCCTGGGCATCATTGTTGGGGAAAAAGAACGTGCTCCCCGTCCCATCCGAGTTGACGCGGGTGACCGGAACTTTGGCCGCTTGCAGCCAGCCCTGCATCGTGGCCACCGGCGGCAGGAGGGTTCCCGCGGGCGCGCGCACCTCTACGGCAGAGTGCCAGCCATAGAAGTTAGGCAGTGCGTAAAACAGGGAAGGCAATACAACTGCGAGGATAATCAGGTACTTCCACCATGGATAACGGGTCATGAACAGGCCTTTACAGTTTTTTCAGTGTCCCTTTGGGCAACAATAACGTCACTGAAGACCGTTGCACCTTTACAACAACCCCCTCGGCGACCTCAAGCTGCAAATATTCCTCACCAGCCTGCATGATCCGCCCGGTCAAACCACCCTGAGTGACCACCTCGTCGCCCTTGGAGATTGCCGCAATGAGCTGGCGTTGAGCTTTCGCCTTTTTCATCTGCGGCCGGATCAGGAGAAAATAGAAAATGGCGAAAATGATAGCCAGCGGGACGATCTGCATAAAAATGGCATCTGGACCATCCCCCGCCGCAGTTCCGGCATAAGCATTGGCGATAGGCGAAAAATTCATTGTGTACTCCAGATCAGGTCCGCGGGCCGCCATTGTAGCCTTTAGGCATCCACTAGGGAACCAGCGCGACGGCGGCGATAGAAATCATCGGTAAAAGCACCCACGCGACCGGCAGCAATAGCATCTCGCAGCCCCGCCATCAGCTCCTGATAGTAGTGCAGATTATGCAGCGTGTTCAGGCGTGCACCGAGAATTTCATGACTGCGCTGCAAGTGGCGCAGATAGGCCCTGCTATAGTTCTGACAGGTGTAGCAGGCACATTGCGGGTCCGGCGGCAGGGCATCTTTCTCATAACGGGCGTTGCGCAGCTTGAGAATGCCATCACGGGTAAAAAGCCAGCCATTGCGGGCATTGCGGGTTGGCATGACACAATCGAACATATCCACACCGCGACACACGCCCTCCACCAGATCCTCGGGCGTCCCGACGCCCATAAGGTAACGCGGCCGATCTGCAGGCATCTGCGGCATGAGTTCCTCCAGCACCTGCATCATCTCCGCCTTGCTCTCCCCTACCGAAAGTCCGCCGATAGCAAGACCGGGGAAATCCAGTTGCTGCAATCCCGCCAAGGAACGCTGCCGTAAATCTCCATACATGCCGCCCTGGACGATGCCGAAGAGCTGACCCGGTCCGGCGTATGCGGCCCGGGAGCGCGCCGCCCAGCGCAAAGAAAGCTCCATGCTGACACGGGCTTCTGCATAGGTGGCAGGATGGGGCGTACATTCATCGAAGACCATAGCGATGTCCGAACCCAGCGCCGCCTGAATCTGCATGGACTCTTCCGGCCCCAGAAAGACCTTGTGGCCATCGGTGGGCGCACGGAACTGCACCCCTGCCTCCGTCAGCTTGCGCAGCGCGCCCAGACTGAACACCTGAAAACCGCCCGAATCGGTGAGGATGGGCCGATCCCAGTGCATCATCTTATGCAGTCCGCCGACCGCGCTGATGACCTCCAGACCGGGACGCAGAAAGAGATGAAAGGTGTTGCCGAGGATAATATCGGCCCCCAGGGTCTTCAGTTCCTCGGGAGACATGGCCTTGACGGTGCCATAAGTACCCACCGGCATAAAGGCAGGCGTCTGAATATTACCGCGGGGCAGGCGCAGAACGCCGCGCCGGGCTGCGCCATCACGGGCCAGCAACTGATAAATACTCATCGCTGTCCGACCTGGGGGGAAATCAACATCGCATCTCCATAACTGAAAAACCGATAACCCTCTGCCACCGCGTGGCGATAGGCAGCGAGCATGCACTCCATGCCGGCAAAGGCACAGACCAGCATAAGCAGGGTGGATTCCGGGAGGTGAAAATTGGTCAACAGCCCGTCAATCACCTGAAAGGTCTTGCCGGGATAGATGAACAGGCGGGTCTCCCCGGTGTAAGGGCGCAGCGTCCCATCCTGCGCCGCTGTCTCCAGCGCGCGGCAGGCCGTGGTACCCACGGCAATCACCCGCTTGCCCCGCGCCTTCGCAGCGGCAACGGCTGCCACCGTCGTCGCACTGACCTCCATGGTTTCGGCATGCATGGGGTGCTCGGTAATGTCGTCGCTGCGCACCGGGAGGAAAGTCCCGGCACCGACGTGCAAGGTCACGAAAGTCCGCTCGACGCCGCGCGCCGCGAGCGCGTCCAGCAGCTGCGCATCGAAATGCAACCCGGCGGTGGGTGCGGCCACCGCACCGGGATGGGCCGCATAGATGGTCTGATAGCGCTCCCGATCACTGGCCTCCGGCGCGCGCCTGATGTAGGGCGGCAAAGGCATACTCCCTTCGGCTTCGAGAATGGGTAACCACTGGGCGTCCGCAGACAGGCTCAGACGGACCTCCATGCCATCCTTTTCCTCTACCGTGGCAACGGCACCGCCCGGCAAATGAAGGCGCATACCCGGCCGCAACGCCTTGGAAGATTTCGCCAGAAACCAACCTTCCCGGGCATCGACCAGTCGGTCGAGCAGCAGTTCGACCGCGCCACCCGTCGCTTTGCGGGCCGGCAAACGTGCGGGAAGCACCCGGGTATCGTTGAGTACCAGCAGGTCTCCGGGCTGGAGGAGGTCGGGCAGATCGCATATCCGCGCATCTTGCCAGGTGCCCTGGCGGCCATCAACGATGAGCATGCGCGCGGCACTGCGTTCCGCGAGAGGTGCCTGGGCGATCAGCGCGTCAGGCAATTCATAATAAAAATCACTTTTCTGCATGGGGCGTGTCAGGAAAACCAGTCGGATTCAGGTTGGTCGGGGTGCGGGATCACTTGCACCAGTGTGATGCGTGGACCTTTTTTACGCAAGACCACCACGTCGAAGCTGGGAAAAGTGATCCGCTCGCCCTCTTCCGGGACCCTTTCGAGTTGATGCATGACCAGACCGCCGATGGTATCCGCAGTCTCTTCGTCGATGTCGATGTGCAGGCTGCGCTCCAGGGAATATAGCGAGAGGCTGCCAGAACCTACCCAACTGCCGTCAAGGCGCCGCCGCCACTCCTGACGCTGGTGGCGGAACTCGTCGGGGATAACTCCAAGCAGGCTTTCCAACACATGATCCAAGGTGACAAAGCCGGTGATGGTGCCCAAGTCATCCACCACCAGCGCGAAATGCGGGTGCCCGGAGCGAAAATGCGTCAGTAGATCCATGGCCGGCAATGCCTTGCCTACGGAGGGTAGCGGGCGCAGGAGTTGCTTCAGGTCACCCAGGTCTGAGTGCCTTGACAGTGCCGCAAAAGCGTCCTTGACGTGGAGCAACCCGGCGACATGCTGGCGATCTCCATCGCACACCGGATAGCGGGTAAAGCGATGATGCATCATCACCTGGCGGATTTCCTCGGGGCTATCTTCCAGCATCAGACAGACCATCTCGGCGGCAGGACGCATCAAGTCGCCCGCCGTCAGCTCCGTAAAATCCAGGGTGCGATCGAGAATGTCTCCAGTGCGTTGACCGAGGGTGCCTTGCGCCTGACTGAGGGCCAGGATCATCGCCAGTTCATCGCGGGAATGCGGTGCATCACCGGCATGCTGATCCCCCCCTAGCGCAAAGAGGCGCAACACGATGCGGGTCGCGCCATTGAGCACCCAGATCGCCGGGTACATCAGCCAGTAGAAGGCATAGAGGGGTGCGCCGGTCCACAGAGACACCGCCTCCACCTTGCGGATCGCCAGAGATTTGGGCACCAGTTCCCCAATCACAATGACGACAAAGGAGATCAGGGCAAAGCCGACGGCGAAAGAAACGGACTTCAATAACGTGTGATCGGTCATCCCAAAAACCCTGAACAGGGGTTGGAGCAAACGCGCGACGGTGGGTTCACCCACCCAACCGATACCCAGCGACGCAATAGTAATACCGAGTTGTGTGGCAGAGAGGTAAGCATCCAGCCGCCGATGCATCCGCATCAGAATGCGCCCGCGCAACCCATACTCCTGGGCCAGGGTACGGGCATGGGTACTGCGTAATCGCACCAGCGCAAATTCTGCCGCAACAAAAAAACCATTCAGCAGAATCAGCAGGGCTGCCAGCAGCAGCCCGTTGATCTCATGCACGGGAGACCACTCCCGCCCGCGCGTGGCGGGGGTGTCGTTCAGTCATCACTGGTGATGAGTTGCTCCAGTCCGGCAAAGCTCTGTACCACATCGTTGGTCTGTATGGGTACCCCCAGTTGTCGCGCTATCTGACTGATGGAAAATACACCGCGAATCTCTTCTCCGCGGAGTGTTTCTTCGCGCACCAGGGCGTGCTGACGCCCTGCCTTGCGCAGGGTGAGGACGACATCTCCCACGGTAGAGCGCTCCACTTCAGCGAAGTCGAGTACATCAATCTGCCCCAGCGGCACCATGATGTCCTGCACCTTGATGGAGTCCCGCACGACGTGGTTTTCGGCAGCCAGTTTGACGGGCTTTTCACCCATGAGGTCACGGGCAGTGGCCAGGCCGACCAGCGTACCAAAGTCATCCAGCACAAAAAGCATACGGACACCCGCATGAATCATGCGTTGCAGGGCCTGATCAATAGTGCTTTCCGGCTTCATCGTCACCGCGGGCACCCGACTGAGGTCGGTCATACTTTTGATCGCCATGTCACTGGGCGTCACTGTCAACGGTATCCCGTTATCAAACACGCAGATACGCGTGTCCGGCTGGAGTCCATAACGTTGTAATGCACGGAATCTTGTCATTTCATTATCTCCGTAGTTGAAAAAATGGCGGACAGACGCACTGCTGTCCAAGCACCGCGCAAATCAGGGGGCGGCAAGAGCGGCAAAGCCGCGCTCCAGATCATCGCGCAGGTCGTTAGTATGCTCCAGACCGACACTGATCCGCAGCAATCCATCGCCAAGCCCCGCCGCCGCTCGTACTTCAGGGCTGACCCGACTGTGGGTCGTGCTGGCCGGGTGGGTAATGGTGGTCTTGGCATCCCCGAGATTGGCCGTCAGGGAGATCAGGCGCAGGGCATCCACAAAGGCCCACGCCGCTGCCTGGCCGCCACGCACGTCAAAGGCCAGAATGGCGCCCGGCAGGCGTTGCTGGCGCGCCGCCAAGGCTTGCTGGGGATGACTCTTGAGACCCGGATAATAGACTCGTACCACCTCCGGCCGTGCCTCCAGCCATTCGGCAATCTCCTGGGCATTGGCGCAATGACGCTCCATACGCAACCCGAGAGTCTCCAGACCTTTGAGCTGCACCCAGGCGTTGAAAGGACTGAGACTCGGACCCGCCGTACGCACGAAATTACGTGGCCCGCTATTGAGCAGTTCGGCACTGCCGCAAACCGCCCCGCCCAGGGTTCTCCCCTGCCCGTCCAGATATTTGGTGGCGGAGTGAACAACCAGATCGGCACCAAACTTGAGTGGCTGCTGCAAGGCCGGGGTACAGAAACAGTTGTCCACCACCAGCCAGGCATCATGCGCGTGGGCCAGATCCGCCAAGGCCTGTATGTCGCCGATCTCAGTGAGCGGATTAGACGGCGTTTCGAGGAAGAGCATCCGGGTGTTGGGACGCAATGCAGCACGCCAGGCCGCCACATCCGCCAGCGGCACAAAGCTCGTCTCCACCCCGAAGCGGCCGAGAATATTACTGAGTAGTTGCACCGTCGTACCAAAAATAGAGCGGGAGGCGACGATATGATCGCCCGCCTTGAGCATCCCCATGAAAACGGTCAGGCAGGCGGCCATGCCAGAGGCCGTGGCGACACAAGCTTCCGTACCCTCCAGCGCGGCGAGCCGCTCTTCAAAAGTACGTACAGTGGGATTGGTGAAGCGCGCATAGATATTCCCCGGCGCCCTTCCCGCAAAACGCTCCGCGGCCTCTTCTGCCGAGTTAAAAACAAAGCTGGAGGTCGGGAAGATGGCCTCGCTGTGCTCCTGCTCCTGGGTGCGGTGGATGCCGGCCCGGATGGCGAGGGTTTCCGGGCGTAGCTGCCTCGCCCAGTCAGGGTTGGAATCTTTGGGCTTCATCGCAACTCCTTGATCAGATGCAATTGCCGCGAGCCATGTCCTTCCGGCGTCGGCAAGGGGTAGTCATCACTGAAACAGGCATCGCAAAAACCCTGCTCACGCCCGCCCACCGCCTCATACAGTGCTTCCAGACTGATATAATCCAGACTGTCGGCACCAATGATTTTGCGCACCTCTTCTATACTGTGCTGAGCGGCAATGAGCTGGGAGCGATCCGGGGTATCAATGCCGTAATAACAGGGGCCGGTGGTAGGCGGCGCGCTGACCACAAAATGCACCTCGCGCGCACCGGCAGCCCGTACCAGACTGACGATTTTCGCGCTGGTCGTACCGCGCACAATAGAATCATCCACCAGGATCACCCGCTTGCCGCGCAGGATGTTGGGCTGGGCATTGAGCTTGACCTTCACCCCGAAATCGCGCCCACGCTGTGCCGGTTGAATGAAAGTGCGTCCCACATAGTGGTTACGGATTAAACCCAGCTCGAACGGTAAACCGGAAGCCTCCGCGTAACCCATAGCCGCAGCGACCCCAGAATCAGGAACGGGCACCACCAGGTCCGCCTCCCGCGGGTGCTGGCGTGCCAAGGCCTGGCCAATACGTTTACGCGCTGAATACACGTGAACCCCATCCAGGACGCTATCCGGACGAGCGAAATAAATATATTCAAAAATGCACATGCGCCGACCGACAGGGGCGAAAGGCTTACGACTCTCGATACCCTCTTTGGAAATAATGATCAGCTCGCCCGGCTCGACATCGCGGACGAATTCCGCCCCCATGAGGTCAAGAGCGCAAGTCTCAGAGGCCAGCACAAAGCCACCCGAGTCAATCAGTCTTCCCAGTACCAGTGGCCGAAAGCCCATGGGATCCCGCGCCCCAATCAGGCGGCTCTCCGTCAGACAGACCAGCGAATAAGCGCCGGAAACCTGCCGCAGTGCTGCCGCCAGGCGAGTGCCCGTATCATCACCCGGCACCCGCGCCAGCAAATGGACGACAACCTCGGTATCCATATCCGTGTGGAATATAGCCCCTTCCCGCTCCAAACGGGTGCGGAGTTCAGCCGCGTTGACCAGGTTACCATTATGACCGACGGCAAAGGCGCCATGACGATAATTGATAAATACCGGCTGGGTATTCCGCAGTACGGAACCCCCTGCAGTGGAATAGCGCACATGACCGATCGCCTGATCACCGGGCAGTTTGCTGATCTGCTCCAACCCGAAGACATCGGCTACCCGCCCCATACCGCGCTGCACATAAAGCTTGCCCTGATCGCCAGAAACGATACCCGCCGACTCCTGCCCCCGGTGCTGCAGGGCATAGAGGCCGAGATAAGTCAGATTGGCCGCTTCCGGATGACCGAATACGCCAATGACCCCGCATTCGTCATGAAAATGGTCATCATCTACGGCATGCTGCATCACATTGTCATTTTGCAATTTTTTGCGACTCCAGATAAGACACGGCAGGTGCCGTCAATAATTGCGACCAGTGTTTCACCGGTTCCTGTGCCAACCAGGAACTCTCCCACCAAGGAGACTGGGACAAGGCCGAGGACTGCACCAAGGTGACCACAATGGCAATCAACACGAGCCCCCGCAAGAAACCAAAGAACGTCCCCAAAAAGCGATCCGTCGCCCCGAAACCAATACCATATAATAGCTTACGGACCAGAAAAGCGCACAGAGTACCAACGATCAAACAAGCGAAAAAGAGGATAAAAGAAGCTAGCGGCACCTTCCAGCCTGCGGGGATCTGCGACGACAACTGAGGCGCCAGCCAAGTTCCGCCCCAATTCCACGCCACATAAAATCCGCCAACCCATGCTACCAGTGAAAAAAACTCGCGCACCATTCCGCGAAAAAGCCCCCAGAGCGCGGACAGCAGCACCAGACCAACGGTAGCGGCATCTACCCAGAACATCATGCCGGATCACTCTGCAACCACGCCATGGGCAACTGCTTGACGAGGTGAAAAGAGCCGAAGCAGAGCAGAATATCGCCGCCCGCCAGAGTCGTTCTTGCCGCCGCCAGGGCCTGTTCCATGCCGACACCTGCGGATACCGTTGTCGCATTCATTCCCTCAAGCACAGCGCCGAGTTGCGTCGTCGCAGCCGCCCGTGGGGTATCAGTGATCTCCAGCACCTGCCAGGCATCCACCCAGTGCAACAGTGGCGCGAGCGTCCCGGCCATATCTTTGTCAGCAAGCATGCCAACAATGGCGTGACAACGCGCGGCGCCTTTTCGCGCCGCCAGCAATGCCGCCAGCTGCCGCGCCGCCTGGGGGTTATGGGCGACATCCACCAGCAGATCAGGACCGTCCTTCCCCCAGGGCTGGCGCCACTGGCAGCGTCCCGGCAACTCCGGCGCCCGCGTCCATGCGGAGATCGCTGAATCGGGCACCGGCAGCTTTGCCTCCAACAAAGACAGCGCCGCTACCGCCAATGCCAGATTGGCCCATTGTGACGGTGCAGCCCACAAGGGTGCAGGCACCTGTTTCTCTTGCCCGAATCCCGACCATTTCCCGCGCAGAGGATCAATATGAAAATCCCGCCCCAACTGCCGCAGGGGCACGTCAGCGCGTACCGCCGCTGCCAATACCGAAGCGCAGGGGTCTTCCGCATCCCCATAGAGGGCCGGCACCTTACGCCGGAAGATACCGGCCTTTTCCCGACCGATGGATGCGCGATCGGACCCCAGCCAGTCCTGATGATCCAGGTCCACGGTGGTGACGATACTACAATCAGGGGTAAAGGCATTGACCGCATCCAGACGTCCCCCCAGGCCGACCTCCAGAATCGCCACATCGACCCCGGTGGCTAGCATCATCCGCACCGCAGCGAGGGTCGCAATCTCAAAATAGGTAAGCGGAATCTGGCGTGCTGTGTCGGCTATTTCTGTAAGTTGCCGGCGCCAGAGGGATTCAGATGCAGGCCGACCATCCAGCCGCAAACGTTCAGTAAACTGCCAGAGGTGCGGGCTGGTATAAGCGCCAACGCGATAGCCAGCCTGCCGATAGAAGGCCTCCAGATAAGCCACCGTGGAGCCCTTGCCATTGGTGCCCCCTACCAAAATCACCGGCATGGGCAAACGCGCAGGAATCTTCAGCGCCGCTAAAGCGGCCAGCATCCGCTCCAAACCCATGACAATTTGCTCGGGTGGCCCGGCAAGTTCAGCGACCCGATCACTGAGGGTATCTGGGAAAGACACCACCGGCTACACCCGCCCCCGTGTCCGGCTGTTAATACGCACTCTCAGCATGCGTCAGCATCCTCAGCATCTCGCTCACCACCGTGCGCATCTGGCGACGATCGACAATCTGGTCAATGGCGCCGTGCTCCAGCAAATACTCCGAGCGCTGAAAACCCTCCGGCAGCTTTTCGCGGATGGTCTGCTCGATCACCCGCGGTCCGGCGAAGCCGATCAGCGCCTTGGGCTCCGCAATCAGAATATCCCCCAAGGTCGCCAAACTGGCAGAAACACCGCCCATAGTCGGGTCGGTGAGCACCGAGATGAAAGGCACCCCCGCCTTGGCCAGGCGCTCCACGGCGGCAGAAGTCTTGGCCATCTGCATCAGGGAAAAAAGTCCTTCCTGCATCCGTGCCCCACCGCTGGCACTGAAGCAGACCAGTGGACAACGTTCCGTCAGCGCCGTCTCCGCCGCCTTGGCGAAGCGGGCACCCACCACCGAGCCCATACTCCCGCCCATGAACTCGAAGGCAAAGGCTGCGGCCACCACCGAGCGCCCTTTGAGGCGGCCACGCATCACCACCAGGGCATCGTTCTCTCCGGACTTGGCCTGAGCTTCCTGCAGCCGATCCTTATAGCGCTTCTGGTCCTTGAAGCGCAGGGGATCCACCGGGACGTATTCCTTCGCGATCTCCAGGCGAGGCTCCGCATCGAGGAAGCAATCCAGGCGCTGCCGGGCACTGATCCGCTGATGGTGTCCGCAGTGGGGGCAGACGAAAAGGTTCTCTTCTAACTCCGTCCGGTAGAGCACCACCTGACAGGTGGGGCACTTGGACCACAGGCCCTCGGGTACGGTACGCTTATTCTCGGTTGCGCTGGGGGTCGCTATGGGCGCTTTTTTTATTTTGGGCGGCAGCACCCGATCGAACCAACTCATACGCCTCTCCTTTCCGTTGTCCGCACGGCCTGGGCCAGCGGCTCGATAAAGCGGGTGGCCGCCGCAATGGCTTCCTGATCCGTCGCACACTCCGCCAGTTGCTCGACCAGCGCACTGCCGACCACCACCGCGTCGGCGCCGGTCGCCACCCGCACCACCGTCGCCGCATCGCGAATGCCAAAACCGATGGCGACGGGCAGGCCCAGTTGCCGACGCAGATCCTGTACCCGTTGCAGAACTTCCGCCCAGTCCGCCTGGGCCGCGCCGGTAATGCCACGCAGGGAGACATAATACACAAAACCGCTGCCCATACTGCGGACGGTCGCCACGCGTTCCGGGCCACTGGTGGGCGCCAGCAGGAAAATGGGATCAATACCCTGCTGGCGGAGGACGGCGGCTTCGCCGCGCCCCTCTTCCGGGGTCAGATCCACCAGGATGACTCCGTCCACCCCCGCCGTCGCGGCGGCCTCGGCGAACAGGGTTACACCCATGGCTTCCACCGGATTCAGATATCCCATGAGGATGACGGGCGTGTGGCTGTTGGTCATGCGGAATTCGCGCACCCACTCCAGTACCATGCGCAGTTTCACCCCCCGCGCCAACGCCCGCTCGCTGGCGCGCTGGATGCTGGGACCGTCGGCCATGGGGTCGGAAAAGGGCATTCCCAGTTCGATGGCATCGGCCCCGGCAGCGACCAGCGCGTGCATCAGGGGCACAGTCGCGCTCAGCGAGGGGTCACCCGCCGTCATAAAAGGAATGAGGGCGGCACGACCTGCATCCTGGAGTTGAACAAACAGTCCGGCCAGACGACTCATAAATGAATCCCCTCGAGAGCGGCGACGGTATGAATATCCTTATCCCCTCGCCCGGACAGGCTAACGATAATGCTTTGATCAGAGCGCATGGTCGGCGCCAGACGGAAGGCATGGGCCAGTGCATGGGCGGTTTCCAGTGCCGGAATGATGCCCTCCGTGCGGCACAGACAATGAAAAGCGGCCAGCGCTTCTGCATCGGTAGCGGCCACATATTCTGCCCGCCCGCTATCCTTCAGATAGGCATGCTCGGGCCCCACCCCCGGATAATCCAGCCCCGCCGAGATGGAGTGTGTCGGCAGAATCTGACCATCTTCATCTTCCATCAGGTAGGTCCGGTTACCATGCAGCACCCCTGGACGTCCGGCGGTCAGAGGTGCGGCATGCTGTCCAGTGCTGAGCCCCAGTCCGCCCGCTTCGACCCCGATCATCCGCACCGCCGTATCCTCAATAAAGGGATAAAACAGCCCGATGGCGTTACTCCCCCCCCCACGCAGGCGATCAGACAATCGGGGAGCCGTCCCGTCAGCTCGAGGCACTGGGCCCGAGCCTCGTCACCGATCACTCGATGAAATTCCCGCACCATGACCGGATAAGGATGCGGTCCCGCGGCCGTCCCGATCACGTAAAAAGTATCTTCGACATTGGTTACCCAGTCACGCAAGGCTTCGTTGAGCGCATCTTTCAGGGTACGCGTACCACTGCTTACCGCCGCCACCTGCGCCCCCAGTAAACGCATGCGAAATACATTGCTGGACTGACGCTGGATATCCTCTTCGCCCATATACACCAAGCATTCCATACCATAGCGGGTCGCGACCGTCGCTGTGGCGACGCCATGCTGCCCTGCGCCCGTCTCGGCTATTACCCGTTTTTTGCCCATACGCCGGGCGAGCAGAGCCTGACCGACGGCATTATTGATTTTGTGTGCACCGGTGTGGTTAAGATCTTCCCGCTTGAGGTAAATCTGCGCGCCCCCCAGTTCTCTGGAGACACGCGCCGCATGATAGAGCGGATTGGGACGACCGACAAACTGGCGCAACTCACTGTGCAGCTCGGCACGAAACTCCGGATCCCGTTG
>AOMP01000024.1_pt1 | contig 14496 bp, 11 predicted proteins | sample 537838 | NCBI WGS metagenome assembly AOMP01 (sample SAMN02954329, study PRJNA184676) | mine drainage metagenome | biome: terrestrial; feature: Kristineberg Mine; material: mine stream; isolation source: low temperature acidic, metal-polluted mine stream | place: Sweden: Kristineberg Mine
CCTGGGGCTACCTGGAGGCCGGTAACGACCCGCGACATTGGGGTGCCGACCAGATCATCCAGCGCAGCGAACAGCTAGAGTTCGCCCTTCTCCATTTCAACACCGCCCAGTAAAACAGGGTGTCCCTGGCTGCGGGTGATCTGCAAAAGCGCCGCCAGCAGTATCAGGATACCGCCGAACAATTCCAGGAGCGTCGGCGCTTCCCCAGCCAGCCACCAGGCCGATAGCGCGCCCACAATGACCTCAAAAGGCATGATCACCGCCGAAACACTCACCGGCATCCGCGCCACGCCAAATTGCACCGCCACCGTCGCCCCGGCAATCCACAGCCAGGAAAAAGCCAGCAGATAACCGTATTCCGGCAATGGTAGCGCCGGTAAATACTGAAAAAATGCAAACGGCAAGGCAATCAACACACAGCCCCACCACACTGCAGTAGCGCGGTGCACATCACCGAGCGCCGTGTCAGCGCGCAGAATGACATTGCTCAGGGCGAAGGCGAGGCCGGAAGAAATAGCCAGCAGATCATTCGTATCCAGATCCGCGAGGGAAAACCCCTGACCATTACTGACAACCAGAGCCGACCCACTCACCGCCAGCAAGGCCGCAAGGCCACCGCGCCAGCCTATCGCCTCTTGCAAAAAAATTCGCGCGGCGAAAATGGCCCAAACCGGTGAGAGATAGAAGAGCAGAAGGATACGGATGACCTCGCCATGCACCAACGCCAGCATAAAGGCCACATTGGTCCAACCACCGAGGAGGAGCAGACCGACCAGCGTACGCCCGTGCTGCCGCAGTTCATGGCGGCGATGCCAGGACCATAGACCGGCAGGTATCGCCAGCAATAGATAGACGACCAAAATCAGCCACGCGCCGCGCAGGCCTGCCGCATTGAAATGGCGGAGCGGCCACCAGAGCACCCCCCAGAGGCTGGAACCGACCAGCAGGGCAATTGTCGGGCCGCCCTGGCGGAGCACAGAGGCAGGCTGAGTGTTCTGATGAATAGCGACTGTCCCATTTGGCAAAGTTTTAATTCCGCCGTATTGTCCTGCACAAATCGACAAAATCACAGCATCTTTGTCAGCGCCCGAAATTCCGCCACCCTCACCAGGAAAATTCCAGGTACTTGTCATGACTGCCATCCTTGCCCCAGAATTGCTGCTTATGACAAAAAACTCCATGAATCCCCTGCTGAAAACCTTGCAGGCTTATCCTTTCGAGCGCTTACGCACGCTCTTGGCTGGAATAACTCCGCCAGCCAAAGAACTTATCGACTTCTCCATCGGTGAGCCGCGCCATCCGGCACCGGCCATAGTCAGTGAAGCGATCATTGAGCACCTGCATGGTCTCGCCGAGTATCCCAAGGTGCTCGGCGACTTGCGTTTACGGCAGGCCATTACCGACTGGGCCACCCAGCGCTTTGCCCTGCCCGCTGATTTTCTGGATCCGGAGCGGCATGTCATCCCCGCCAATGGCAGCCGGGAGGCCTTGTTCAGCATCGCACAAGCGGTGCTGCCGCCTTGTCAGACCCCCAAGCCCCTGGTCTTGTTACCCAATCCCTTCTATCAGATTTATGAAGGTGCTGCCTTGCTCGCCGGGGCAGAGCCCTATTATCTGAATTGCGCTGCCAGCGGGCAGCCGGACTTTGCCGCCGTAAATGAATCCGTCTGGGCACGCACTGCGCTGCTTTACGTCAACTCTCCCCATAATCCCACAGGGGCGACCCTGTCTCTGGAGACGCTGGGCTGGCTGGTTGCCAAAGCCCGACAACACGGCTTCCTGCTCGCCGCTGACGAGTGCTACAGCGAACTCTATCCCGAAGGGCAGGCACCAGCAGGCATTCTGGAGGCAGCCGCGGCAACCGGCAGTCTGGCGCAGGTGCTGGCTTTTCACAGCCTCTCCAAGCGCTCCAGCATCCCCGGTGCGCGCAGTGGTTTTGTCGCAGGTGACGCGGATATTCTCAAGGCTTTTGTCCGTTACCGCACCTATCTGGGGGCGGCGACACCGCCTTTTATTCAGGCCGCCGCCATTGCCGCCTGGCAGGATGAACAACACGTCAAGCACACCCGCACCGATTATGCCCGGAAGTTTGCCGCCGCCCATGATATTCTCGGTGCGGTGCTGCCGGTAGAAACGCCCGCCGGTGGCTTTTATCTCTGGCCACAGGTGGGGGATGGCGAAGCCTTCGTTCGCGCCCTCTACGAGGCAGAGCATGTACGCTGTCTGCCCGGTGCTTATCTGGCACGGGATGCCCACGGCATCCACCCCGGCCAGGACCGGGTCCGCATCGCGCTGGTCGGCAGCCTGGAAGATTGCGTCGAGGGTCTGCAGCGCATTCGTCATTTTTTGGACAGCCACCCCATTTCGACTTTATAACAAACATTCATCAAGGAGTTCGTGTGAGCCAGAGTCTTGCCACCATTATCGACGCCGCCTGGGAAAACCGGGCGGCGATTTCCCCCAAGCAGGCTCCGGCCGAACTGCGGGAAGCCGTACATCAGACCATTGAAGGGCTGGACAAGGGCGTCCTGCGGGTGGCCGAAAAACGCAATGGTCAATGGGTCACCCATCAATGGATCAAGAAGGCGGTGCTGCTCTCCTTCCGTTTGCAGGATAACGCCCGCATTCCAGGGGCCGAGACTAATTTTTACGACAAGGTGCCGGGCAAGTTTGCCGACTATAACAGCAACGATTTTCGCACCGGCGGTTTTCGGGTAGTGCCACCCGCCACAGCGCGGCGCGGGGCCTTTATCGGCCGCAACTGCGTGCTGATGCCCTCGTTCGTCAACATCGGTGCCTATGTGGATGAAGGCACCATGGTGGATACCTGGGCTACCGTCGGCTCCTGTGCCCAGATCGGCAAGAATGTGCATCTCTCCGGCGGAGTTGGCATCGGTGGCGTGCTCGAGCCCTTGCAGGCCAACCCCACCATCATCGAGGACAACTGCTTCATCGGTGCCCGCTCGGAAGTGGTGGAAGGCGTGATTGTTGAGGAGGGCTCGGTCATCTCCATGGGCGTCTTCATCGGCTCCAGCACGCGCATTTATGATCGCGCAACCGGCGAGATTAGCTACGGACGGGTGCCCGCCGGTTCGGTGGTGGTTTCCGGCAGCTTGCCTTCCAAAGATGGCAGCTACAGCCTCTACTGCGCCGTCATCGTCAAGCAGGTGGACGCCAAAACCCTGGGCAAAGTCGGCATCAACGCCATTCTCCGCGACATCTGAAGGAGCGCCCCCATGGGCAAAAGCGCGGTACTGGAACTGGCAGAAAAACTGATTTCCCGTCCCTCCGTCACGCCGGAGGATGCGGGCTGTCAGGATCTGATGATCGCCCGACTGGAGGCTATCGGTTTCCGGGTGACACGCCTGCCCGCCGGGGGGGTGGAGAACTTCTGGGCGGAGCGCGGCAACGCCGGTCCGCGTCTTTGTTTTGCGGGACATACGGATGTGGTCCCCAGCGGCCCGCTTGCAGAATGGCAGAGCGACCCCTTTCAGCCGACCATCCGCGATGGCATGCTCTACGGTCGTGGCGCCGCCGATATGAAGGGCAGTCTTGCCGCCATGATCGTCGCCGCAGAACGCTTTGTCGCCCTGCATCCGGGGCATTCCGGGCGTCTGGCCTTTCTGATCACTTCCGATGAAGAAGGCATCGCCACCCATGGCACACGGCATGTGGTGGACTGGTTACGGGAACATGGGGAGATCATCGACTGGTGCGTGGTGGGGGAGCCCTCTTCCGAAAACATGCTGGGCGATGTTATCAAAAATGGCCGACGCGGCTCGCTGAACGGACGTCTGACCGTGCAGGGTATACAGGGTCATGTAGCCTACCCTGACAAGGCCGATAATCCCATCCATCGCGCTTTTCGCCCACTCGCGGATCTCGTGGATCAGACTTGGGATGCGGGGAATGATTTTTTCCCGCCCACTCGTCTGCAGTTCTCCAATATCCATGCGGGTACCGGGGCTAACAACGTCATTCCCGGCCAGTTGCAGGCGGATTTTAATTTCCGTTTTTCCACGGAGTCCACGCCGGAATCTTTGCGGGCAGCGGTCCACAAAACGCTTGATGCCTCCGCCATGCGCTACACTATTGACTGGCAATTGTCCGGTCCACCCTTCTTTACTGCACCCGGTCCCCTGGTAGCCGCCACCCAAAAGGCCTTGCAAACCGTAGAACGGCATGAAGCCCAGCTCTCTACTGGCGGTGGCACCTCGGACGGACGCTTCATCGCCCAACTGGGCGGGCAGGTCGTAGAGCTGGGACCCGTCAATGCCACCATCCACAAGATCAACGAGTGTGTCGCCGTTGCCGATCTGGAACATTTGTCCCAGATCTATGCGGAGATCATGGTGCATCTGCTGGCGGCTACGGATGGCCATTAGGCGCGTGCGGCATATCCTCTACACGGCGGCAGGTATGGGGACTCTGGCACTGGGCGGCTGTGCGGGGGTCGCGCCCCCTCCCCCTGCCGCCGGCGCTTCGCCGTCTTCCTCTGCGGCCTGCGCCACGCCCGCCCCTAATCTGCGCGCTGCCTATAACCGTCCCTATCATATTCATGGTCGCCACTACGCGCCACTGAGCAGTTCCACGGGGTACGCAGTGCGCGGTATGGCCTCCTGGTACGGCTGGGAGTCCGGTTCCACCACCGCCATGGGCACCCCCTTCCGGCCCCGCGCCTTCAGTGCCGCCAGCAGGGACCTGCCATTACCCACCTGCGCCCGGGTCACCAACCTCAGCAATGGGCGCAGCATTGTCGTGCTGGTCAATGATCGCGGCCCCTTTGTGGATGGTCGGGTAATGGATCTCTCTTATGGAGCGGCCAACGCCCTGGGGATGGCCGGACAAGGGACCGCACCGGTACGAATCGTCGCTCTGGCGCCTGCCGCCACTCCTCCAGCAAGCACAGCGGGGGGCACGAGCACGGTGGCATCCCTGCCCACGGCCCCGGATATATCTGTGCCGTCACAAAGCTTCCTGCAAACCGGGGCTTTCCGGCAGATCAACAACGCCACTCGCGAGCGTGGCCGTCTGCTTAAGGCGGGCATTCACGGTGTGCTCATCGTACCGGGACTGGTGCAAGGGCAGCCGTATTACAAGGTGCAGATCGGCCCGCTGCCGGATGGCATCACCGCCGTCAAAGTCATTGCCGAGCTTAAGCAGATGGGCTTTCACGACTTTTATAGCGTGGAACAATAAAGGAACCGCATAATGTCCCAAGGTATATGGCCCAATTTCTATATCGTTGGTGCGGTAAAAAGCGGCACGACTTCGCTCTATGCCTACTTGCGGCAACATCCCCAGGTTTTTTTGCCGACGATGAAAGAACCGCATTTTTTCACCCGGCCCCATCCATCTCCGGAACAAGCCCATCTGATTCAGTACGTAGCCAATATCGAGCAATATCAGCACCTCTACCGGGGCGCGAATCAGTTTCCCCGTATCGGGGATGCCAGCCCTTCTTATCTCTGGTGCGAAGAGGCCCCGGAGCGTATCCATGCCGTGCAGCCCGATGCACGAATCATTATCATCCTGCGCGACCCGGTACAACGGGCCTATGCGCAATACCTCATGGATTTCAATGAAGGGGTCCTCGACCTGCCTTTCATGGAGGCGTTGCAGCGGGACTGGACCCGTTCTGACAAAGGCTGGGGCATCTCCCAACTCTATGTGGAACTCGGGCGTTATACGGCGCAGATCATCCGTTATCAGCAGCGTTTTGGAGCCGAGCATGTGCACGTTTGCCTCCTGGAAGACCTCAAAAAAAACCCGCTGACGGTGCTGGAGGGCATTGCCGATTTTCTGGACATTGATCGTGCGGCGATGCGCGCCATTGATTTGGAAACGGCCCACAACGCGCACCGTCTGCCGCGCGGCAACTGGGCCCGGCGTCTTGCCAGCGGACGTATGAGCCGTTTTATCGGCGAGCATCTTTTCCCGCATAGCTGGGGCGAATATATCTGGCGTCACATTTTCCTGCGCGCCGGTCGTAAGCCGCCCATGGACAGCGCAGCACGCCGTTTTCTGCAGGAACTTTATGCCCCGGAAATCGAGCGCCTGGAACATTTTCTAAATCGACCTCTGCCAGAGTTGCGGGTATCCTGGAAAGCCTTTGAGCCGATAAAAGATACCAAACCGTCCACCCTGCCCCAGAAGCCATCCGGCAATATCTGAGCCCTCGTTCAGGCGCTGCCAAGGCTTGCTGGACCCCGACACGTCTACTATGTTTAATGGAGAGGTGGCAATCGGATTTACAGCAGAGGAGAAGGTTATGTCTGGTCGTTATATTCGTTTTTTCAAAGATATACGCATTGAAGACGTGCCTCTGGTAGGAGGCAAAAATGCCTCGTTAGGGGAAATGTACCGAGAACTGAGTCCACAAGGCGTGAAGGTCCCCAATGGTTTCGCCATCACCGGCGAAGCCTATCGTTACCTGCTGGATCAGGCCGACGCCTGGCCAGCACTGCATGCTGCGCTGGATGGATTAGACCCGACCAACGTCACCGATCTGGCCAAACGTGGCGCACGGGCGCGCGAAATCATCTATAGCGCGCCGTTACCCGCAGACTTACAGACAGAGATTCTGACGGCTTACACCGAACTGCGTACGGAATATGGAGAAGCACTTTCGGTAGCGGTCCGTTCCTCGGCGACCGCCGAAGACTTGCCCACTGCGAGTTTCGCCGGTCAGCAAGATACCTACCTCAACATTTCCGGCGAGGCCGCCCTGCTGGACGCCTGCCGCCGCTGTTTTGCCAGCCTGTTTACCGACCGCGCCATTCACTATCGGGTGGATCAGGGCTTTGATCATTTCAAGGTCGCCCTTTCCGTCGCTATCATGAAGATGGTGCGGTCGGACAAGGCGACCAGCGGCGTGATGTTTTCGCTGGACACCGAGACAGGCTTCCGCGACGTGGTATTCATCACCGCGTCTTGGGGGCTGGGCGAGAACGTGGTGCAAGGCACCGTGGACCCCGACGAATTCTATGTCTTCAAACCCGCTTTTCTACGTGGCAAAAAGGCCGTTTTGCGGCGGGTGTTGGGCAGCAAGAAAATCAAAATGATCTATACCGAAGGGGACACCCGGCACAGCACCCGCAATGTCGCCACCCATCGCCACGAGCAGGAGAGCTTCTGCCTCAGCGATGCGGACGTGCTGACCCTGGCCGATTACGCCATCAAGGTCGAACAGCATTACAGCCGGAAAATGCATGCAAGTCGACCCATGGACATGGAGTGGGCAAAGGATGGTACTGATGGCCAGCTTTATATGGTCCAGGCGCGGCCAGAAACCGTGGCCTCGCAGAAACAGGGGCAAGTACTCGAAGAGTACATCCTCAATGGTCAAGGCACCGTATTGGTGCAGGGGCGTGCCGTCGGCGGCAAGATTGCTTCCGGTCCGGTGCATATTATCAGCGATGTGAAACATCTGGCGGCGTTCAAGCCCGGGGAGATTCTGGTGGCGGAAACCACCACCCCCGACTGGGAGCCCATCATGAAAGAGGCGGCAGCCATCGTCACCAATCGCGGCGGGCGTACCTGCCATGCCGCCATCATCGCCCGGGAACTGGGTATCCCCGCCGTCGTCGGCACCGATCAAGCTACCACCACCTTGAAAGAAGGCGACAGCGTGACGGTATCCTGTGCCATGGGCGATATCGGCAATGTCTACGCCGGTGCCCTACCCTTCACGGTCCGCCATACCGATCTGGCCACCCTCCCCCGTCCGGTGACGAAAATCATGATCAATCTCGGCAATCCGGAAATCGCTTTTCAGACTTCCATGTTACCCAACGATGGCATCGGACTGGCGCGGATGGAGTTTATCATCAACAGCGTCATCAAGGCCCATCCTATGGCGCTGCTGCATCCGGAACAGGTCGAGGATGCCCATGAGCGCAACGCATTGGCAGCACTGACGCTGGGCTACGCCCAGCCCGCTGATTTCTTTGTGGAACGCTTGTCGGAAGGCATCGGGACTATCGCTGCCGCATTTTATCCGAAGCCGGTGGTCGTGCGCATGTCCGACTTCAAAAGCAACGAATATGCCGCACTGTTGGGGGGACGCTGGTTTGAGCCGGAAGAAGACAACCCGATGCTCGGTTTCCGCGGTGCCTCGCGCTACGCACACCCGGCTTATGCCGAAGGATTCCGTCTGGAATGTCTGGCCATGAAGCGGGTCCGTGAAGAGATGGGGCTGGATAATGTCATCCTCATGCTCCCCTTTGTGCGCCGAGTGCAAGAAGCGGACGACGTGCTGGCAAAGATGGCGGAGTTCGGTCTGCGCCGTGGCGAAAATGGCTTGCAGGTTTATGCTATGTGCGAAATCCCCAACAATGTCATTCTGATCGATCAATTTGCCAAACGCTTTGACGGTTTTTCTATTGGCAGCAATGATCTCACCCAGCTCACCCTGGGCGTCGATCGCGACTCGGCCATTGTCGCTTTCGACTATGATGAACGGGACGATGGCGTCAAAGAGATGATCCGCCTCGCGGTGGAGGGCTGCGCTCGTAATGGTATCCACTCCGGGCTTTGCGGACAGGCCCCTTCGGACTACCCGGAAATGGCGGAGTTTCTGGTGCAGATCGGTATTCAGTCCATGAGCCTGAACCCGGATACGGTGCTGGCCACTACCTTGCATGTATTGGACGTAGAGAAAAAGCGGAGAGGAGAGGTATGAAGGTCAACCCGGTATTGCTGGTGATCTTTGATGGTTTCGGTCTCAACCCGAATCGTGCCTTTAACGGCTGGGCACAGGCGCAGACGCCGCATCTCGATCACTACTTTGCCAGTTTTCCCCATACCGCCCTGCAGGCTTCGGGGCGGGCGGTGGGCTTGCCGGACGGGCAATTCGGCAATTCGGAGGTGGGTCACCTCACTCTCGGCTCAGGGCGGATTCTCCTGCAGGATCTGGTGCGCATTTCCGATAGCCTGACGGACAGCAGTTTTGCGCAGATTCCGGCCTGGCAGGATATGCTCAGGAACACCAGACGCCTGCATCTGGTGGGCATGGTCTCCGATGGTGGCGTGCACTCCCATATCGAGCATTTGCTGGGCATCCTGCCGCTGGTGGCGGCGGCGGGTGTAGAGCCGATAATACACATGATTACCGATGGCCGTGACACGGCGCCGCAGTGCGCCGACCTTTACGCCCGTCAGGTGGAGGAAACCCTGCACCGGCTGGGGAAGGGCCGCATTGCCACCGTCTGCGGGCGCTATACGGCCATGGACCGGGCCGGATATTGGGACAGGACGGAAAAGGCCTGGGCCGCTCTGCTGCGCGGGGAAGGATTCACTGCGGACAGTGCTGAGGCCGCTATCCACAGTGCCTGGAAGCGCGGTGAGGGGGATGAGTTCATTCAGCCCACCATCATTGGCGAAGCGCAGCAGAACCGCATAGCCGCCGATGAGCCGGTCTTCTTCTTTAACTTCCGTTCGGATCGCATGCGTCAGTTGAGTGCGGCCGTCGCCATGCCCGACTTCAAGCACTTCGACCGGCAGGGCGAGGCCGCCAGACCTGCCCTGTGCATGACCTCCTACAACAACGAGTATCCCTTTCCAGTCCTTTTCCCCCCCGAAATTCCCGACAGGGTCCTGGCCGAAGTGGTCAGCGACGCAGGTCTGAAGCAGTTCCACTGCGCCGAGACCGAGAAATACGCCCACGTGACCTATTTTTTTAATGGCGGGCGGGAAGACCCTTTTCCGGGGGAAGATCGCGAGATCATCCCCTCACCCCAGGTCGCGACTTATGACCTGAAGCCGGAGATGAGCGCGCCGCAAGTGGCGGACCGCATCATCACGGCGCTGGAGAGTGGTGACTACGCCTTTGTCCTGGTGAACTTTGCCAATGGCGACATGGTCGGTCATACCGCCAAAATCCCCGCCATCCTGCGTGCGGTGGAGACCCTCGACCTACAGTTTCACCGGGTGCTGCACGTGGCCCGACAGCAAGGCTTCAAGGTCATCCTCACCGCCGATCATGGCAATTGCGACGAGATGGTGGACCCGGTAAGCGGCGAGCCCCATACCCAGCACACGGTGTACCCGGTGCCTATGCTGCTGATCGGCGAACCGGGCGCGCGCCTGGGTATCGGTCGCGGCACCGCCGATATTGCGCCCACCATCCTGGAGCTCATGGGTCTGCCGCAGCCCAAAGCCATGACCGGACGCAGCATCCTCCTCAAACATGGCATCGTCTGAGTGCAGATGGCCCGGCAGATGATGCCCCCCCATGGAGAAAGCACATGAAAACAGAAATCACCATGCCGGTACTGTCTGACACCATGCAGACCGGACGCCTCACCCGCTGGAACAAGGCCGTCGGTGAAGCGATCAAGAAGGGCGAAGCCATTGCCGAGGTCGAAACGGATAAAGCGATTCTGGATGTGGAGGCCTTTGCCGATGGTTTTCTGGCAGGCCCCTTAGCCGCGGTGGACACGGACATTCCGGTGCGGCAGGCTATTGGCTATATCGTGGATACTCTGGAGGCCGCCCAAGGCAGTAATGGTATCATTCACGCGGCCCAAGTGCTGACCAGCGCCTTGGCGCCCGAAGATGCGGACCTGCGCCGCGGCCCGCCCTACACCATCGAGCGACCCAGCATGCTCCGTGCGGCAGTGGCCCGCAATATGTCGGCGACCCTCGACACCCCCACCTTTCTCATCAGCAGCCGCTTTGCCACGGCCCCCCTACACGCTGCCGCCAAACAGGCGGGCCTCAGCCTGACCCTCGCCCTGACCCGCGCCTGTGCCCTGACCGTCGCCGAAGATCCCTGGTTTAACCATGCCTGGACCCGTCAGGGCTTGGCCAAGCGCAGCCGGGTGGATGTAGGCGTTGCGGTGGATTCGGGTGAAGGTTTGATTACCCCCGTTTTGCGCGATGCGGCCATCCGTCCGCTCAAAGAGCTGGCCGAAACCTGGCGGATCATGCTCGGTAAAGTCAAAAAGGGGCGGATTTACCCGGAAGATTATCAGGGGGCCAGCTTCTATCTTTCTAATCTCGGGGTTTTCCCGGAAGTAGAGCGCTTCAATGCCATCGTGCCGGTGGGCGCCTCCGCCATACTGGCCGTGGCTGCCGCGGGCAGTGATGGGCGTGCGGATTTCACCCTGAGCTGTGATCACCGCGTGATTTTCGGCGCTGACGCGGCGCGCTTTCTGCAGCGGCTGGGCAAGCGGCTGGAGGACTTGTCCTGGTTAGCCTCTGGCGAGGGAGGCCGGTGAGCATAGCGGCAACGCGACATGTCCTCTGCCTCAACAGCGGTTCATCCTCCATCAAGTTCGCGGTTTTTGCGCTGGGGGCTGCAGGGGAAGAGAAACTCGCGGAAGGCGCCGCCGAGCGTATTGGGCAGAGCGTCGGGCGTTTATGGCTGCGACGGGGAGAAGAGCAGGCCATTGACCGGCAGTTGGCCCTGCCGCAGCAGCAGGAGGCCTTAAAGGCCGTATTTGCGGCACTGGCGGAGGTACAATGCGCGACGCCGGACGGCGTCGGCCACCGCATTGTCTCCGGCGGACCGCGCCATCAGGCGCATTGCCTGATGGATAACCAGGTGCTCAGCGATCTGCGCGCCTCCCTACGTTTTGCCCCTTTACATCTTCCCGCAGAAATCGCCGCCATAGAGGCCGTACAAACGGTGTGGCCCCATATTCCGCAGGTCGCCTGCTTCGATACGGCTTTTCACCAAAGCATCCCGGAAATCGCCAGCCGCCTGCCCCTGCCGCGCAATCTCTGGCAGGAAGGTGTCCGTAAATACGGTTTCCATGGTCTCTCTTACGAGTACATCGTCAGTCGGCTCCCCAATCACGCCACCGGCAAGACCATCATCGCCCACCTCGGCAATGGCGCAAGCATGGCGGCGGTGCATAACGGGCAGTGCCGCGATACCACGATGGGCCTCACCCCCACCGGCGGTCTGGTGATGGGCACGCGCAGTGGCGATCTCGACCCCGGCGTCCTGCTCTATCTCATGGAAGAAAAGGGCTATAATGCCGGGCAACTGGAGCGGCTCCTCAACCATTTATCCGGCTTGCTCGGCATTTCTGCCAGTAGCGGCGACATGCAGACCCTACTGAAGCTGCGCAGTGGCGATCCCCATGCGGCGCAGGCCATCGACCTATTCGCTTATAGTGCGCGCAAGGCCATCGGTAGCCTGATGGCGGTGCTGGGTGGACTGGACCGGCTCGTCTTTACGGGAGGCATTGGCGAACACGCCGCCGCGATCCGCTGGGCCATTTGCCGGCCCCTGCTGGGGCTGGGGCTGGAGATAGATCCGGTCGCCAATGAAGACCCCGGACTACGCATTTCCGTGCCGCACAGCCCCGTAGAAATCCTCGTCATACCCACCAATGAAGACCTGATGATTGCCCGACACTGTCACCGGCTCCTGCCGACACCGGAGCACCGTCGTTGAAATCCGGTAAAACCCATCACCGTGCGCAGCAGCCTGCGCACCCGGTACACCCCGATCACGCCAGCATGACCCAGATTCTCGACGAAAGCGCCATGCTGCCGATTCATTATCGCATCTGGGCGTTATCCACCGGCGGCACCTTGCTCAGCGGCGTCTCGATGTTTCTATTGGGTGTCACGCTGCCCCTGGTGATACCCATTTTTGCCCTGCCCGCCACCAGCGTCGGCCTTGCCGCCGCCATGCTCATGGGCGGCACCGTCATTGGCGCATTGGTCGGCGGGCACCTGGCTGACCACTTCGGGCGCAAACCCGTCATGATCATGGACATGATCCTGCTCATGATCGCCGCCCTGCTGGCCGCGCTCGCGCCCAACGCTGCGGTGCTCATCGCTGCCGAATTACTGGTCGGAGTGGGCATTGGCATGGATTTTCCAGTCGGCAGCAGTTATCTGGCGGAATTCATGCCCCAGAGGCGGCGCGGACGCATGATGGCGGCCGCCATCGCCGTGCAATCCATCGGCATGCTGACAGGTGCCGGTTTTGCGCTGGTCCTTTTGCAAAGCGCCCACCCCGGAGACGACACCTGGCGCTGGTTGCTGGCCGCAGAAGCACTGCTGGTGCTCCCCTACCTGCTCGGCCGCCTCACCCTGCCGGAGAGCGTACGCTGGTGTATGGGGCGTGGTCACAACGCCAAAGCCGCCCGCATTCTCGAACGCATCGCGCCGCAACAAAAAGAGATGCTCGCCGCCATGGCCCAGCATCTGGGCAAAAAAATCCACCATGTGACCAAGATCCGTCCGGGTCGACACATGGGTATAGGGACCCTATTTTCTCCGGAATATCGACGCCGCACCTTTCTGGTGACCATGCCGTGGTTTTTTATGGACGTGGCCACCTACGGCGTCGGCCTTTTCACCACCATCCTGCTCGGCACCATGCGCAATGGCGGGAACGCCGGTATCATCGGTGTTGTCGGCAGGGACCTTGCCAATGCCCTGGATAGCGGCAAGGTAGATATCTTCCTCCTCCTCGGTTCCGTGCTCTCCCTCTGGGCGGTACCCTGGCTGGGTCGGATTCATATGCAGATGATCGGTTTCGGGGGCATGGCGCTCGGCATGGGATTGCTCTATTTTGCGACGGGCATGGCCGGAGGGGCCGCTGCCCACCTGCAGCTCATTCTGATAGGTTTCATGGTGTTCAATCTGTTCATGACCGCCGGCCCCAACGCCACGACCTTTATCTTACCGACAGAAATGTACCCCACCCAGGTCCGTGCCTTCAGCGCCGGGTTCGCTGCCGCCATAGCCAAGATCGGCGCCACCATCAGCGTTTTTTTGCTGCCGGTGATACAGTCTGCGTTGGGCGTTACCATGGTCTTGCTGCTGATGGGCACGGTCAGCCTGCTGGGTCTAGTGCTCACTTACAGCTTCCGTGTGCAAGGCCGTGGCCTGACGCTGGAAGAGCACCACGGACCGGCCTTGCCCCAATGAAGCATCGAGAGAAGGAAATCAGACATGCCCTATGCCCATTTTGATGCGCTGTTAGCCGCCGTCGCCCCCCTGGACGACATCCCCGTGGCCGTGGTCGATGCCGCCGAGGAGCATGTCCTGCGCGGTGCCTGCGAGGCAAAACTGCAAAGCATCGTAGAGCCCATCCTCATCGGCGATGAAAACAAAATTCGCAGCCTGTTGCTCAAGCTGGGGCACGATTCCGGCGTCTGCCCCAAATTTCGCATCATCCACGTCGACAATGCCGAAGCCGCCGCGGAAAAAGGCGTCGAGTTGGTGCTTACCGGAGAGGCCAAGGCGCTGATGAAGGGACACCTGCATAGCGATGCCTTCCTCCACCCCATTCTCGCCAAACTGCGCACGGATCGTCGTCTTTCTCATGTTTTTGTTGCGGATATCAAGACGTATCCGAAACTCCTGCTCATCACCGATGCCGCCATCAATATTGCACCTGACCTGATCACCAAGGCGGCCATTCTGCAAAACGCCATTGATCTGGCGCGGATTCTGGACGTTACACAACCCAAGGCCGCCATTCTCTCGGCAGTGGAGGTAGTCAACCCCGCTATCGTCTCGACC
>AOMP01000025.1_pt1 | contig 14357 bp, 15 predicted proteins | sample 537838 | NCBI WGS metagenome assembly AOMP01 (sample SAMN02954329, study PRJNA184676) | mine drainage metagenome | biome: terrestrial; feature: Kristineberg Mine; material: mine stream; isolation source: low temperature acidic, metal-polluted mine stream | place: Sweden: Kristineberg Mine
ACTAATTGATGATCTCAAACGGGACCGTCGCTGGGCGCAAGGCAATCTTCAACATCTGCGCCTGCTCGCGGGGGAAGGACTGCGCCCGGCGCATCGTTTTCTCTTTATCAACGGTGCCATGTCATTTTTGGCGGCGCCTTTATGGGGAATATTTTTAATCCTTGGAGCACTGGGCTCACTGCACTGGGCCAATACAGCCAGTGACGGCAGTACAACGCTTTTTGACTGGAGCTGGCTGGCCGATCCCATGCCCTTCTGGCTGTTTGGGGTAACGGTTATTCTGCTGCTGTCACCCAAATTTATGGCGGTGCTCTGGGTCGTGCGTCAGCGCGGTCAAAAAGACCATTTCGGTGGCTTATTCAGTCTGCTGGCCAGCATGTTTTTCGAGAGTCTTTTTTCGATCCTCATGGCACCTATCCGCATGGCCTTTCATAGCCAGTTTGTGATACAGACATTGATGGGGCGAGGTGTGCACTGGGGCGGGCAGGTGCGCGGTGATCAGGAAACCTCCTGGGCCGATGCCTTCCGGTATTTTGGCTGGTATTCTGCGCTGGGCCTGAGTTTGGCAGCGCTTTTGTACCCCTTTCTGGGTGTCTGGCATTTTGTCTGGCTGGTACCCATACTTGGCGGATTGACGGCAGCGGTGCCGCTTGCTGCCTGGACAAGTCGGCCAGCACTGGGACGCTGGGCGCGGCGTCAGCGTCTCTTCGTTATCCCCGAAGAGATGCACGTCCCGCAAGAGTTGCAGGCGCTCAGTGTGGATAGCGTAGCCTATCTGCCCCACATTGAAGGAGATCCCTTCATACAGGTTGTGGTGGATCCGCGCTTTAACGCCATACATACCGCCTTGCAGCGTAATCGCACGGGTGCCTGGCCACGCGCGGCGAATCTCTGCCACAAAGCGTTGGAGCAGGGTCCGCAGGGGCTCAATAACCGCGAGCGCAACATACTGCTCAGTGATCGCAACTCAATGCTCGCATTGCACCGTGCGGTCTGGTCTACAGCCGATCGGGCACGCTTGACCGCCTGGGGCTTGCAAAGCGACGAGCAGAAATTGACGGATGCGCAAATTATCGGGGGTAAGTGATGACTAAGGGCGGCGAATCCCTGGATCTGATGGCTCTGGCGGGTATCCGCAGCTTGCGCGACTTGCAGGAACGGGCACAAGCGGGTGACCCAGTGGCGCAATTCAATATGGGCGTGAAATATGCCGAAGGCATTGAAGTTCAACAGGACTATCTGGAAGCCGCCAGATGGTACGGGGCGGCAGCAGATCAGGGCGATGCGCCCGCCCAGTTTAATTTAGGATTGATGTTTTATCAGGGGATAGGGCTGCGCAGGGATCTGCACTATGCCTACGAACTGTTCAGTCTGGCAGCAGGTCAAGGGGACAGCCGTGCCCTGGCCGGAATGACGGCTGTCCTCGGTGAAGTGTCCGGAGATGTCGCTGCAGAACTTCTGGACACCTTTGGGCGGGGAGATGCCGGCTCACCCACCCATTAGCTGGCTTGGTGTTTAGGCGCGCCGGTTGCGGATTTCGGCCAGACGCTCCGCACGGGCACCTTTTTTCCTCAGATAGCCGGGTACCACGCTCTCAATGGCGGTGGCCTGAATATGAAATACGTCAGCCAGATCCTTCCGGGTGCATATATTGTCTACGGACAGGGAACGCAAATTATCGCGCGTGAGCACTTTGCCCGGCAGCTTCTCCATGATACTGGCTTGCAGGTTGCCGACAAAGTTACCGAGGGGCACGATGGCACGATGGGTGCCAATCAGGCTCTGGGTGTAAGCCATCAGTTCGCCGAGGGTGTACACCTTGGGACCGCACAAGTCATAGGCCTTGCCATAGGTTTTTTCATCATCAATGGACTGCACGTAGGCACTGACCACGTCCTCTACCCAGACCGGCTGCATTTTGGCGTTGGTGCCAGCCATGGGAATGAAAAAAGGGATGCTGCGCAGCAACTGAGCGAAGCGGTTAAAAAAGCGGTCTCCTTCACCAAAAATCACCGAAGGGCGGAAAGACGTTACCTTCAGACCGCGACCCCAGAGTAGTTTTGGGCCAGTCAGGTAATTAAAGTGACCCATTTCCGCGCTGTTCTCACCAGACTGGCGGATGATCTCCTCACCAATCCCCTTGGATCGCAGATAGGCACTGGGACCAATGGGATTGGCCCCTAAGGCGCTCATGTGGAGCAGACGCGGAATGCCCAGATGTCCGCAGGTATTCGCCACCAAGCGCGGCAGCTCTATGTGATTTTTCTCGAAATCACCATGTCGCTCGGGCGGATAATCTTCGCGGCCGGGCTTGTTTTCATTGAGGATACCAACGAGGTTGATGACTACATTGCATCCTTCGAGTTGTTTTTCTAAGGCGATGGGGTCATGGACATCAGCCTCAACCACTTCCACGCCGGGGAGCACCAGCAGGTTTTCACGGTTGCGCTCGCGGTTACGCGTCAGAATGCGTACCGAGTGCCCGCCCTGACTTAAACGCTCAGCCAGATGACGCCCGACAAAACCGCTGCCGCCGAGAATGCAAATCTTATGTGTTGCCATGATGCCTCCTGAAATTGCGTTGCCAAGCATAGCACAGGCTTATGAAAGGTGTGGATGGATACACCCGTATTTGAACCCGGCCTCGCACATGGGCTATAAACGCAGAGTGCTGGCAAGGAGAATAGTATGGCGGAATGTTTGATAGGGACTGCGGCGGCGCGGTGGGGTGGACGTTTTGTAGCACTGGGCGCATTGGTGATGGCCCTGGCGGTGATTTTCGGCGCGGCAGGAGATCATCTGGTGGCTGGCCGGGTGAGTGCCGAGGACTTGCATATTTACGATATTGCGAATCGTTTTCAGATTTATCACGGGCTCGGTCTGTTGTTCATCGGCGTGTTGATCCGCCAGTATGGCAAACGGCGCTTGCTTTATGCGGCAGGAGGACTGATGGCCTTGGGTACGCTACTGTTCTGTGGCGGACTCTATCTGCTGACGCTGACCGGCGACGTATCTTGGGCTTTTTTTGCACCCGTGGGTGGAATAACGCTGATTCTTTCCTGGCTGCTGCTCGCGCTGAGCATGTGGCGGGCATCCGCAACGTAGAGAGGGATAACTATGTTAATTGCAACGGGAAATGCATACGGTAAATATCTGGATTTCGCCGATGCCGAAGTGGGGGATAAGTTTTGGCTTGTGGAGCATGTGCCCTACAGCGGGACGATAATGGCACTACGGGCGTATGCCGTAGCAGAAATTAATTCAAAAACCGTACTGTGCCGTGCTGAAGAAGGTAAGCCACTCAAATTGAAGCGTGCCTTGCCTCAAGAAAATTGCTATCTGGATGCCGACCCCTATTTCCAGAATATTTCGCGAACCTGGCAGATTAATACGCAGGTTCAGGCGGCGAAACAACTAGTAAAAGAACACGAAATCATGGACTTTGATCAGGAAGTTGTTGACGCGATAATGGCGTGGCAGAAGCGGGTATCGGTGCGGAAGACCGAAGCATCAGGATAGCCGTTTGGTAATAGCTGTAAAAGGAAATAAATAGAACAATCGCACTGATCGCGGGTCATATAACGGCAAATTCGCCGGAGATGTAGGCTTGGATTCTGAGGTTCTGGGTGGTGTTCCGGTATTCGCCGCGACAAGGGATATCCTTAGCATGGACTGCTTCAGAGTGGTGTTTGCCAGAGTTTGTCCCAGCTTTGCTGGGCGGCGAGGCCGAGACGTTGGGGGAATGTCTTTTGGCGCTGGTAATGGAGGGTGAGCACTTTGCCCTTTTGTGCCGCTTCCAGAATAATTTCGTCGCTGGTGGCGAGCTGATCTACCAGTCCTAGTTGTAAGGCCTTGCTCCCCAGCCAGGCCTCGCCGGTGGCCACCTGCTCTAAATCCAGTTGCGGGCGGTACTGCTGCACAAATTCGCGGAACAGGGCATGGGTTTCTTCCAGTTCTTCGCGCAGCTTGGCTCGCCCGCTGTCGGTATTCTCGCCGAATAGGGTGACCGTGCGTTTGAATTTGCCTGCGGTGAACTGTTCCCAGTCGATGTTGCGGTCTTGCAGCCAGCGGTGGAAGTTGGGGATTTGTGCGACCACGCCAATGGAGCCGATGAGGGCAAAAGGGCTGGCGACAATGCGGTCGGCAGTGACGGCCATCATGTAGCCGCCACTCGCGGCGACAGCGTCGACCAGTGCCGTGACATGGATTTTGGCGGCGCGCAGGCGCAATATCTGGGCCGCGGCGAGGCCGTAGGTATTGACCATGCCGCCGCCGCTTTCTAAGCGGAGCAAGACGGCGTCGCCGGGTTTGGTGGCCTGAACAATGGCGGAGATTTCTTCACGCAGGGCGCTGACGGCAGAGGCGCGGATGTCGCCCTTAAAATCGAGCAGATAAGTACAGCTTTCGGTAATGGGATCTTTAGCCTTGTCTTTGCGGTCTTTTTTGAGGGTCTTTTGATGGGCTTTCAGGGCTTTTTTATCCAGCCGGTATTGCTGGACATTTTCACTGGATTGTTCTAGTTGCTTGCGCAGGTCGCTGACCTGCACCTGCCCTGATGTGGGGTTTTTACGTTTGCTCACGGCAATAGCGGTGATGCCGCCCGCAACGATAAGCAAGGCGACCACGATGGTGACGGTGTCGGCGAGGAAAAGCAGATAGTGACTGAAGAAGGTTTCCATGGCGCAAAGATAGGCGGAAAGACGATAGCTGTAAAGATTTCGGATATGGTTGATGGCTGACGCGTGCAGGCTTATCATTTTGCTTCTTGCTGAGGTGTTTCTTTTCATGATCTATGTGAAGTTTTTTGCCAGCGTGCGCGAGCGTGTTGGAGTGGGGGAAATATCCTTGCTGATCCCGGAGGGGGGCGTAACGGTGGCGGAGGTGCTGTTGCTGGCGGAAGATGCGACCGGTGTGCTGCTGCAAGACGCGCATCTGCTGGCCGCGGTGAATTTGCAGCATGTACCTTTCTCTGGGGTGGTGCATGATGGCGATGAGGTAGCATTTTTTCCGCCAGTAACAGGTGGTTAGTTGTGATTATTAAGGTTCAGCAGGAAGATTTTGAGCCCATGGCGGAGATGGCGGCTTATCCAGTGGATGCCATTGCCGGGGCGGGTGGTTCGGTTACTTTTATCGGGACGGTGCGCGATTATAGCGAGGCGGCAGATATTTTGGCCATGGAGATCGAGCATTATCCGGGGATGACGGAGCGCGAACTGGAGCGCATCAGTGCCGAGGCAGCCCGGCGCTATGATATTCTCGATAGCCTGATTATTCATCGTTATGGGCATCTGGCGCCCCAGGACAACATTGTGATGGTGGCGGTCTGGTCGCGGCACCGGGCGGCGGCCTTTGATGCCTGCCGCTTTTTGATGGATGTCCTGAAAACCAGCGCACCTTTCTGGAAAAAAGAGATCACCCTTGCGGGCGTGCGCTGGGTGACCGATTGTCCAGGCTGCCGTGCCGGGGGTCGCGAGGGTCACACCCATGTTCCCTATTCCCATGTACACACAAGTTGAAGTGAGATTCTATGCCAAGTTTTGATGTGGTGTCTGAAGTGGATATGCAGGAAGTGGATAATGCCCTGCATACAACGGTTAAGGAAATAAACACCCGCTATGACTTTAAGGGCAGCAAGGCGTCGATGGAGCGCAAGGAGAAGGAGATCATCCTGGTCGCTGAAGATGAATACAAGCTGGGGCAGATGATTGATTTGCTCTCAATGCGTATGGTGAAGCGCGGGGTGGATTTGCAGGCACTGGATGTGGGTAAAGTAGCGTCTGCGGCGGGTGGAATGGAGCGGCAGGTGCTGGGCCTGAAAGTCGGGTTGGAGACAGAAGTGTCCAAGCGCATGATCAAGTTCCTGAAGGACGGTAAGTTCAAGGCGCAGGGCAGTATTCAGGGAGACCAGTTGCGGGTGTCCGGCAAGAGCCGGGACGAGCTGCAGGCTGCTATCGCCGCGCTGCGGGGGCACGATTTTGGTCTGCCAATACAATTCAATAACTTCCGGGACTAATCGCAAGCATTAAAGAGGGATGGCATGAATAAGACAAAGTGGGCAGCGCTCATTGCAGAGGTGCCGGGCGTGACGGCGGCGGCCGTTTTATGAGCACGATCTCAGCACAGCGCACGGCGTTCTATGACTGGCATGTCGCGCATGGCGCGCGCATGGTGGATTTCGCGGGTTGGGTGATGCCCCTGAACTACGGTTCGCAATTGGCGGAGCATGAGGCGGTGCGGCAGGCGGCGGGGCTTTTTGATGTCTCGCACATGCGGCCTTTGGACCTGAGTGGACCGGATGCGCGGACGTTGCTGCGCTATGCCCTGGCCAACGATGTGGCGAAGCTGGATGCGGTGCCGGGTAAGGCACTGTACAGCACGATGCTGCAAGATGATGGCGGGATTATTGACGATCTGATTGTCACGCATCGTGGAGATGGTAGGTATCGGATTGTGCTGAATGCGGGCGGGGCGGAGGCGGACACGGCGCACCTGCAGACCCTGGTGGATGCCCAGGGTTGGCAGGTGACCCTGCAGAAGCGGCCGGATCTGGGGATTCTAGCGGTGCAGGGTCCCACAGCGCGGGCCATGGCGGCGACGGTGTTGGGGATGCCTGCATTGGCGGAGTTGCCGGTTTTTCACGCATTGGAGCAGGGTGATTTCTTCGTCGGGCGCACAGGTTATACCGGTGAAGATGGTGTCGAAGTGATCGCTGCGAATACTTTGTTGCCGGGCCTGGCGGATCGGCTGGTGGCTGCCGGGGTGCGGCCAGCCGGGTTGGCGGCACGGGATAGTCTGCGTCTGGAGGCGGGGCTGGATCTTTACGGTCAGGATATGACGACGGCGGTTTCGCCTTACGCGAGCAATCTGGCCTGGACGGTGGATTTGCGTGCCGCAGAGCGGGATTTCCTGGGGCGAGCGGCACTGGAGGCACAGTTGGCCGCGGGGAATGGCGGCAAATTGATTGGTCTGGCGATGCGTGAGGGGATTCCCCGTCATGGTTATGTGGTGGAAGATGCGCTGGGGCAACCTTGTGGGGTGATCACCAGCGGTATTTTCTCGCCCAGCCTGCAGTGTGGTATCGCGCTGGCCCGTGTCGATGCGGTGCTGGAGCCGGGGGCCGTATGCGCCGTTGTGGTGCGCGGGGCGCGGCGTCCGGCTCTGGTGGTAAAGCCGCCTTTCTGGCGGAAAGGCGTGGCAACTTTTTCTTTTCCTGAGGAGCATGCGGCATGAGCAAGATTCCGGAGATGTTGCGTTACAGCGATACCCATGAGTGGGTCGAAGATCTGGGGAGCGGACGCTACCGGGTAGGGATTACCGATCATGCCCAGGAATTGCTGGGGGATCTGGTGTATGTGGAAGTGCCTGATGTCGGCAAGGCGATTCATGGTGGCGAAGTCTGCGGCGTGCTGGAGTCGGTCAAGGCGGCGGCGGATTTGTATGCGCCCGTCAATGGCACGGTGGTGGAGCGTAATGACGGGCTGGGGGATAACCCGCAGTGGCTCAATGAAGACCCCTATGGTCAGGGCTGGATTATGGTGGTCGAGGCCGACGCCGCAGCCTGTGCCGGACTCTTGGATGCAGCAGCTTACGGTAAATTAGCGGAGTCTTAAATAAATGCCCTATATTCCCCACGATGGGTTGGAGACGGCGGCCATGTTGGCCGCCGTCGGCGTTGATCGCCTCGACCAGTTGTTTGATGAGATCCCGCCAAAATTGCAAGTGCAGGATATGGTCTTGCCCGAAGGGCTGTCGGAGATGGCCCTGCACCGCGAACTGGAGGGGCGGGCCCTGAGCAATGCGCCGTTGCGCTGCTTTGCGGGAGGCGGCGCTTATGCCCACCACATCCCAGCCATTGTCTGGGAAATTGCCGGGCGCGGCGAGTTTTATTCCGCCTATACGCCGTATCAGCCGGAGGCCAGTCAGGGTACGCTGCAGGTCGTTTATGAATACCAAAGCTTTATCACGCGGCTGACCGGATTGGAGGTGAGCAACGCCTCACTTTACGACGGGGCCTCGGGGCTGGCGGAGGCCTGCCTGATGGCGCTGCGTATTCGGGGCAGCGACAAGTCGGTGCTGGTGCCGGAGAACCTGTTGCCGGGCTGGCGGCGGGTGTTGGACAGCGTGCTCGGCTTGCAAAACATCCGGTTGGTGAGCGTGCCCTATGACCGTACGGCGGGCACCCTGATATTGCCCGCGGATGCAGGGGATGCGGCGGCGCTGATTATTCCCCAGAGTAACGCCCTGGGTTTGCTGGAGTCTGTGGATGCGCTGACCGACTGGGCCCATGGCCATGGTCTGTTGGCTATCGCCGTGGTCAATCCACTGGCTTTGGCGCTGCTGAAGGCGCCGGGGGATTGGGGCACACAGGGCGCGGATATAGCGGTGGGCGAAGGGCAGCCGCTGGGGATTCCCCTGAGCGGTGGTGGGCCGTACTTTGGTTTTCTCGCCTGCCGCAAGATCCATGTGCGGCAGTTACCGGGACGGCTGGTTGCCAAAACCGTGGACGGGCAAGGCCGTGCGGGCTTTTGTCTGACCTTGCAGGCGCGGGAGCAGCATATTCGCCGCGGTAAAGCGACTAGCAACATCTGCACCAATCAGGGCCTGATGGTGACGGCAGCGACCATCCACATGGCGACGCTGGGCGGGCATGGCTTGCAGCAGACGGCGGTGCTATGCCATGAACGTGCCGTGCGGCTGCGGGAACTGTTGGCGGTCGTGCCGGGCGTGCGCCTGCCTTATGGCGGACCTTTCTTCCATGAATTTGTGCTGCGTCTGCCACAGGCTGCCGTGCTGGTGCGGGATGCGCTGCTGGACCATGGTCTGCTGGCGGGACTTCCGCTGGCAGACTGGGGGATGGGGGAGGCGGGCGATCTGCTGGTTTGCACGACGGAACTGCTGGAAGAGGCCGATCTGCTGGCGTATCGCGATGCCCTGACGGCTGTGCTGGAGACCTTATGAGCGATTCCATTTTCGATTGCGATCATCACTTTCCAGTGGCGGAGCTGCCGTCCGATATCCCGGCGGACCTGCTCCGGAAGGCGCCCCTGAATCTGCCCAACCCGGCGGAGCTGGAGGTGCTGCGTCACTACACCCGCCTGTCGCAGAAGAATTTTTCCATCGACACTCAGTTTTATCCACTGGGCTCCTGCACCATGAAATATAATCCGCGGATTGCCCATAGCATGGCCTCGCTGCCGGGCTTCGCGCGCCTGCATCCGGATACGCCGGCGCTAGCCATGCAGGGACTTCTGCAGGTGCTCTGGGAGTTACAGGAATGGCTGGCGGCGGTAACCGGCATGGCGGCGGTGAGTTTGACCCCGGCGGCGGGCGCCCAGGGTGAGTTGGCGGGTGTTGCCATGATCCGCGCTTATCATGCGGCGCGCGGAGACCATGGACGGCGGAAAATGCTGATTCCTGCGGCGGCGCACGGCACCAATCCGGCCAGTGCCCAGATGGCGGGGTTTACGGTGGTGGAAATTCCCAATCTGGTTGATGGTGATCTGGATATAGCCTTTTTAGATCAGCATCTCGGGCCGGATGTGGCAGGAATTATGCTGACCAATCCCTCCACATTGGGGGTGTTTGAGCGACGGATTGCGGATATTGCCGCACGCGTTCATGGGGTGGGGGGACTGCTCTATTATGATGGCGCCAATCTGAATGCCATTCTCGGGCGGGTGCAGCCGGGCCAGATGGGCTTTGATGTAATGCATCTGAATCTGCATAAGACCTTTGCTACGCCCCATGGCGGCGGTGGGCCGGGTGCAGGTGCTGTAGCGGTGCAGGAACGCTTGCGGCCTTTCTTGCCTCTGCCCACGGTTCTGCGCGAAGGCGAGGGTACCCTGCACTGGATGACCGAGCAGGAGTCGCCCCGGAGTATCGGTCGGCTCAGTGCCTATGGTGGTAATATCGGCGTGTTGCTGCGTGCCCATGCCTATCTACGCCGTCTGGGTCGGGTAGGGGTAGGTCGGGTATCGGCTTATGCCGCGCTCAATGCCAACTACCTGCTCAAGGAATTGCAGCGGGTGGGTTATCAGGCGGCCTTCCCGGAGCGGCGTGCCAGTCACGAATTCATCCTGAGCGTCAGCGATTTGCAGAAGGCGACGGGCATACGGGCGCTGGATGTGGCCAAGCGCCTGCTGGATTTCGGGATCCACGCACCGACCATTTACTTTCCGCAACTGGTGCCCGAGTGTTTGCTGATTGAGCCGACGGAGACGGAAAGCAAGGCAACCCTGGACCGTTTCGTGGCGGTCATGGCGCAGATTCGTCAGGAGGCACTGGAGCAGCCGGAACTTTTGCGTGAAGCGCCCCACCATCTGCCGGTGGGGCGCCTGGATGAGGCGCTGGCGGCGCGGCGCCTGGATGTGGCGGCGGCACAATGACGGTATCTCCGGCGGGCCTGCTGGATGCACTCGGTGCGGTATTGCTCGATAAAGAACGGGCGCTGCGCCTGATTCTGTCCGGCTTTCTGGCCGGCGGGCATGTGCTGGTGGAAGATGTTCCGGGGGTGGGCAAGACGACTTTGTCGCTGGGATTGGCACGTCTGCTGGGTCTGGATTTCGCGCGGGTGCAGATGACGGCGGACATGCTGCCGGGGGATATCTTGGGGAGTAGTCTCTTCGATCCGCGCGAGCAACGCTTCGTCTTTCATCGGGGTCCGATTTTTCATGCCGTAGTACTGATGGATGAAATCAACCGGGCTTCGCCGCGCAGTCAGTCGGCCCTGCTGGAAGCTATGGCAGAAGGACAGGTTTCGGCAGACGGGCAGAGCTTTCCGCTGCCCAAGCCCTTTTTTGTGATCGCCACCCAGAATCCGCAGGAGCACGCTGGGGTCTTCCCGCTGCCGGAGAGTCAACTGGACCGCTTTACGCTGCGTCTGTCGCTGGGCTATCCGAGCCGCGAGGCGGAGCGGCGGTTGTTGGCTGGGGAAAACCGACGGCCTGTCGATCTGCAAGCTCTGGCTGATGCTGCGCTGCTGCGCCAGTGGCAGGTAGAAGTTGCGGCGGTATTCCTGAGTCCTGAACTACAGGAAATGCTTTTGGCTCTGGCGCAACACAGCCGTGAGGATGCGCGGGTGCGGACTGGGTTGTCGCCACGGGGTCTGTTGGCGCTCAAGGCGAGTGCACAGGCCTGGGCTTTTCTAGCGGGCCGGGATTTTGTGACACCCGATGATCTGCGCGCGGTGACGGTACCGGTGCTGGGGCATCGTTTGCTGTCTGGCGCATCCCTGAGCGGCGATGCGCTAACGGCCCTGCTGATGCAGGATACCTGGGGTTTTGGTCCGTGAGTCGCCAACGGCGGGAGGTACGTCTTTCCCGTCCTGGTAAGGTCTTTGTCGGGCTGACCCTGGCCCTCGGCTTTTCTGCCGTGAACACCGGTAATAATGTCTTGTTCTTGCTGGTTTCCATGATGCTGGCCATTATGGTGCTCTCCGGTTTTGTCGCCGTCGGCAACCTCTGGCGGGTGCGTGCCGCCGTGCTGCCCGGCCAGATTTTTACCGCGGGAGAGTCCGGTGATCTGCTTCTACGCATTCATAATTCACGCCCCTGGCCACTGTGGCTGCTGGAACTGCGTCTGGGTGATGCACGTCGCACGCTGACGCGGGTGGGTGCGCGCCAGGAAGCCTTGGTTGCGCTGACCTGGCGCCCACCGCTACGTGGTCAGCCGCCTTTACCCGCTTTGCAGATGGGTTCCGCTTTTCCTTTCGCTTTTGTCTGGCGCGGTATGCATCTGGCGGTGGAGCCAGTAGATCAACCTTGGGTGGCCCCTGCCGCGGGTGGGCAATTCCTGCCACCAGCAGATCTGGGGTATCAGGAGATGGAAGGAGCTCAGCCCGGCGGTAGCGGCGATTTGCTCTGGGTGCGGGAGCGTCGGCACGGAGAAGGGCTGGGCACTGTGCTTTGGCGTCGGGTGGACTGGTCTTTGGGCGTACAGGGGGAGCTGCGCCTGCCGACGCTTGAACGGGAGCAGGCAGGGCAGAGACAGATGTTACTTGACTGGGAAAGTGCGGCACTGCAACGCTGGCCGGTGGAGCAACGTCTGCAAATGCTCCGTGCCGCGCTGGACACCGCGCTGAAGCAGGGCTGGGCCTGGCAATTGCGGATGCCCGCCGGGATGGTGACCGGCTGCGGACGCTCGGGTCTGGAACATGCCTGGTTGTTACTGGCGCAGCAACCACCCCTGCCGATACCTAGGGAGGCTAATCAGCGGGCGACCCTGCCTTGGGGGCTGCGTACGGCCGGACAGTGGCTGCGGCGTTTTCCGCATCCGGAAGGGGGGGGCTGATTTATGCCTGGGCTGCGACTTCCCACGCGTAGTGTGGGTCCTTTGCTGGCGGCATTGATGGGTGTCTTTATGCTCTTGGCGCTGGGTTCGGAGGCAGCACTCTGGGCCACAGGGGTTTGGGTCGTAGCGACCGGTTTAGGGCTGTATGGGGCCTGGCACGGGCGGCTGCCCTGGTTTAGTGCGGCGCAACGTTTGATGTTGGTCCTTTTTTTGCTGGTGCTGGCGTTACTGCTGACCGGCTGGGGCAACTGGCTGGCGATGGCCAGTCAGGTGGTGCTGGTGCTGCTGGCCATCAAGGCATTGGAGATGCGCAGCCAGCGCGACTTTTATCAGGTGGCGGCGTTGGTGCTGTTGGGTATGGGGGTGGCGGCGTGGCTGCGCGTGGATATTCTGCTCGGTATTTTTCTGTTGGCGACCTTATATCTGTCCCTGCTGGGATTACTTTGGCAGCCCTTGGCCGATGCAGCGGTGGCGCGCACAACAGAAGGGCTGCGCTGGCGGGATTTCCGCTACATGCTGGCCTTCAGTCTGGTTTTTCTGCTGGTGCTGTTGCCGGTGACGGCCATTTTTTTTCTGATGTTGCCGCGCACGCCGACGCCGCTCTGGGTCTGGGCACCGCCACAGGGAGCGGCACATTCGGGTTTCAGCGCGGTTTTGTCGCCTGACAGTATTACCCGTTTAGCCCTCGACTCCGCCACGGCTTTCCGGGCACAGATCATTCCGCAGCCAGCTGGTCCGGAACATTTGTATTGGGTGGGAGCGATCCTTTGGCGCGATGAAGGCCGGACTTGGATACCGGATTCACCTGTCGCCAGGGTGCGGGATGCGGTATCTGCACGTGTTGGCATCGAAAGCACGGGCATTCGCCAGGAAATCGTTCTAAGTCCGGATAACAGTGATTATCTGTTTGCCTTAGCCACGCCTTATCGTCTGAATATCCCGGTTAGCTACCGACAGCAGACAGATGGTGTCTTGCGTCTGAACAAGGCCTCCGGCTTGCCCATGCGCTATATTGCTTGGTCTGCACCGGCCGCACCGCGTGTGCTCTCTGCGGCGGAGCGCACCGCAGCTTTGCAGGTGCCTGACACGAGTCCGCAACTACGGGCACTGGCGGCGCATTTTGCGGGTGGTAGCGATGCTGTGGTGGTGCGGCGCCTGCTGCACTGGTTTCATGGGTCTTCTTTCCGGTACAGCCTGCAGGCGCCAGCAGGTTATCCCCACGGGCAAAGCATGGCGGATTTTTTGCTCCATACCCATACGGGTTTTTGCGAATACTACGCCGGTGGATTGGCTCTGCTGCTCCGCCTGGACGGGATTCCGGCACGGGTGGTGACGGGATATCATGGTGGCGAGTACAACCCGGCGGGTAACTATTGGATTGTGCGGCAGAGCATGGCCCATGCCTGGGTGCAGGCCTGGCTACCGGGACAGGGCTGGGTACGCCTGGATGCGACGCCGGCGACGGTATCTGGTCAGGGCGGCAGCCATGCCGGTATGTCAGCCCCCGCGGTAGTGCCTGCTGCGTCACAACTCTGGGACTGGATGCAATGGCAGTGGCTTAATATGGTTATTGACCTGACGCCGGCCAAACAGCGTGCCCTCTGGGCGTCGGCGGGTACGCAGATCATGCAGATTGCGCAGTTGTCTGCCTATAGGCCACACTGGCCGAAAGCGCCGGGTTGGCACCGGCACGCCACGCTGACTTACTGGTTGGTGGGGGTGATCAGTGCTTCGCTGCTGATGGCATGGATACTGTGGCGCCGCTATCGGGCGGGTAAGGATGTCGGATATTGGCGCCAGCGTGCGGTGCGCGCTTTGCGTACTTTGGGATTAAAAGACGACCGACCGGGAGTAGAGAGTTTGTTCTGGCAGCGCTTGCCAGAGGATCAGCGGGAATCTGTGCGTGAAATTTATCTGGGCCAGCGTTATGGTCCGACACCGGATGCCGATGGTGATCGGCGTCTGTCTGTGGCCTTGGCCACTCTGCGGCAATCGTTGCGCGAGACTTTCTGACTGAACGTCTGGAGCCCTTATGTCGTCCCGTGTCCCTGTTCTCCCGCCACGATCTG
>AOMP01000026.1_pt1 | contig 14263 bp, 22 predicted proteins | sample 537838 | NCBI WGS metagenome assembly AOMP01 (sample SAMN02954329, study PRJNA184676) | mine drainage metagenome | biome: terrestrial; feature: Kristineberg Mine; material: mine stream; isolation source: low temperature acidic, metal-polluted mine stream | place: Sweden: Kristineberg Mine
CCTCCACAATGGATTTTCATGGTCGGGATGCCGCGCTCTGGTACAACGCTGCTGGAACAGATCCTCGACATGCACCCGGCGATTCATGGGGCCGGTGAACTGCACGACATGCACGCTATGGCCCAAGGGTTTTATGTCAATGGCGATTCCCGGGCAGTTACGCAGGCCTGCGCCGATTTTGCCCGAAAAGGCCGTGAGACCGCCCCTGAGAGTCACTGGATTATCGACAAGATGCCGCATAATTTTCTCTATGCGGGGATGCTGCTGCACCTGTTCCCGCGTGCCCGTGTTATCTGGTGCCGACGCGATCCGCTGGATACCTGTGTGTCGATTTGGCGACAGCACTTCAGGGGTATCCACCCTTATGCCCACGACTGGAAAACCTTGCAGCTTTATCATGCCTGGCATGAGGACATCATGAGGTTGTGGCAGCCTGCAGGGGTCCGTTACCGGGTTGCTGAGCTGGTTCGGTAATCGCTGGGAACCCGCCTGCGAACAATTCCATGAGAATCCACGGCGGAATATAACGGCCAGTCGAGAGCAAGTGAAGAAACCAATTTATCGGGTGGCTGTGGGGTCCGGCAGTCGGTATGCAACTCCCGTTGTAATATTTTGACTGGCTTGCAATAATCAGAGTCTCTACCGGGTACTGGGATTCAACGTGAGGCACAGCATGAAAAAATTTGTTCTATTATCGTTGTCTTTGTGTGCATTTGTTTTTGCTGGAGATGCTATGGCATCACCTGCTACAGATAAAAATATGGAGGCATGTGGCCATAACGGGAAAATAAACGCAACAAATGAATGTTGTTACGCGGGGATAGCATATAGCGAAGGCGCAATCGTTAAACAAGGAGCAACGAGTATGCACTGCGTTCAGAATGGTTCACCCGATGTCTCGTGGAACTCATTGTCAATAAACTGAGAAACGGCGCGCATTTAGATTGGGCAAGCACCGCAGTGTGGCCCAATCCATCTGTTGCCGCATCGTCAGAAGTACCTTCCATCTTGATGAGCAAAATTAAGAAGGAAACACTGGTCATCTCTAACCCCTTCATTTTTCATGTAACCACCCACAATCTTGGCGATCAGTATACCCATATAAGTGGAACAAATGAGTAAACAATCGTGGCCTTTTAACCCGGTTTTCCGTTCCACTGGACCTTATACAGAGGCATTATCTTGCGAGATAATCAGTGCATTTCATTGTCATCTAAAATTGCGCACCTGTCCTTTCCACATATTCGGTCGATGTAATAACCGAACCTGGTTAGGTTACGCTCAAAATAGCCGATGCGATATTCTTTTAGACCCTTTATGCGATAATCATCTGGTTCGAATCCATCGTGCACGAGCTTCGAGATGACTTTTGGTATTTCTTCACTGGTAATCGTTGTGGTCGTGATGGGAAGAATCCGTTCAGCATTAAACTTAAAATTATTCTTTGGTACGCAAAGCGTGCCTCTTTCATCCTTGCAAACAACCAAAAATTCCTCATCTCCTCCGGGCAGTTCCAAGTCTTTTAAAGTGTAGGCGCTTGCCCAAACCCATTCAACTGGGCATTCTAACCAAAGCTCAATGGACCTATCAAAAGGCCCTCCAACGTGATTAAAAAATGTTACGCTTGATAAAAAAAATGGAATCTCATTGTTGACATAACGATCCAGTAAGTAACTGCATACTTCAGCCTCTTTTCCGTCTATACCGCGAACTAATCTGACCTTCGTGCCGCCAATGTGTTTCGTCATTTCATCTTGCGTATGTTTATATATTCTTATTGCATCGTTACATGCATCCTCAAGGTCTTCTCTTTTTATAGAGCTGAAATTCTTGGCCTCCATTTTTATATCGTATGTTCCAGGAACCCTGACAACTCCTAACGCTCTTCTTAATATGTATGACAACACTTGCCTGGCTTGGTCGCCGCGTTGATGACCTCTGCCTGTGATTGGCACTATGTTCCGGTATATTTCAGTCTTTCTTTTGTTTACCAACAGAGCCTCTAATAGATTGCTTTTGATTTCTGTATTAGCACATCCTGCTAATGGTGTTTTATTGGTGTCATTAAACTTTTTCATGTGTCCCTCTGCTATAATAAATGCAAATATCGGCTAGTCGTCCCGATATTGCTATGCCCCAGATTTTCCTGCACCTGCTTTAACTCTACCCCGCTGGCCAGCCACATGCTCGCCGCCGTGTGGCGCAGCAGGTGCGGCCCCTGCTGGGCCTTGTGAATCCCAGCACGATTCAACAACCGGCTCACGATCATATAGAGCATAGCGATGGTCAGGCCATTACCCTGGTCGGTCACAAAAAGGCTGTCATCGCGAGTGGTAAGTCGTCGGCGTGTCCTGAGCCAGCTTTGCATCCTGGGTGCGTGATGCGGCTCGAAGCGCACCAGGCGTTCCTTGTCGCCCTTGCCGATCACCTTGAGGCGTCCGGCCAGGTATCCATCACCATCGGCCATAGTGAGGCCACACACCTCACTCGCCCGCAGGCCAGTGTCGAGTATCAATCCGATGAGGGCCGCATCGCGGATACCGGCAATCGTCTCCATTCTTCCGACCTCGAAGCGCAAGCGGTCGATCTCATCCCATTCCAGAACGGTTTTGAGCCTGCTGGCCGATCTGCCACCTCTGCCACCGCTTTTGCGCTTCTGGTCATCAACAAACTCTCTCGCGGGATTCCCGAGGTATTCTTCATTGGATTCGAGATAGTCAAAAAACAATACAAGGCTGGATGTTCTGACGGTCTGAGTGTTTTTTGGCGCTATTGTCCCATTGTGACCGCTAACGACATACTTACGCACCAGATGGATGCTGGTCTCATGAATATCAATTACCCCATCGAAGTCCACAAATTCAAGGAATCGTCGCACCGTAACCCCATACAGGCGAACTGTGGCCGCTGAGTATGGATTTCTGAAGTTTGGCCCTGCAATCCACTGGGTATAGCGGTTTGTCAGCCCATCAACGTCGATCATGCCCCATATCCCCCCTGCCTGAACTGTCCGTAGTTAGTATAATGTCGATTATCTTAACTACCATACCCACGCCAAGCCCTGCCTACCTCATAAAGCGCTGCGCCATTATCATAACACCTGTGTTCAGAATGTCGCAACAAATCAATAAATATCTTATAATCTCTACTGGTGCAGTTATCCAGTCAACTACGAGGTTAATGTCATGGCAAAGAATATTGCGGGAGTCCCGGTTCGTAGGGTGTCTGCTGAGTTCACTGGTGATGATGCTATTGATATTGAGGTTATAGAGGTTTCTCTTGGTTTAAGCCGTGCAGTCCGTAGCAAGGTTGATAAGGACGCGCTCCTGATGAAATATGCCATTGCTGCGCTAAACTCCGCGCTTACTCGATATAAGAGCGAGAGTGGTGAGAAGTATCCTGAAGCCGACCGCTTTGGAGTATGGTTGGGTATTGCTCCAGAAAGCGGGAGGGCTGTCGATGAGGACGTTAAGGAAGAAACCAAAGGGATACCAAGCGGTGTGCAAGAAACGAACACATAAGGCATTTCTTGTCGCACTCGGTGTTCTACTGGCTCCATTGGCGGCGGAGGCTTCTTCGTGGCCACAATTCTGGGAAAGCCTGAGTCATAGTGATTATATACAGTCCGGACACAGCGGGCCTGTCGTGTATGACTTTTTTGACCCGAACTGTATCTACTGCGCGGAGTCTTATAAGTCGGAGCTAACCAGTACCCAAACCGGAAAACTCACGGTACGCTATATCCCGGTAGGGTTCCTCACGCCATCGAGCTTCGGGAAGGCCGCGGCCATTATGGAAGCAAAGGATCCGGTTGAGGCGCTTGCCATGGACATGGCGGGTGAGGTGAATGGCGATACAGGAGGGATAGCGGGCATTGAACCCCGCCCTTCCGTAAGAGACGCAATCGAGCGTAACGAGAGTCTTCTTCGGGAGACCGGCGTGGATATTGTGCCTGACCTGGTGTTCCGGTTGCCGGATGGCCATGTAGGTATGGTGAGAGGCGTATTTCCGCCTTTTGTTCTCCGGGATATTTCTTTGGGAAGGATGCCATAGGAGGTTTCAGATGCAGGGTGCCAAAATCGTTAAACTCAGTGATCATCGCCCCAAGTCCGTGCCTGAACGTCCCGATCTCAAATGGGCGATCACGCCTGATGACCCGGAGTTTGCTGCTTATGCCAAAAAACTTGGCAATCAGATGGCCACCAGGATGATGGCGCATCCAGCAGCGGACAGCAGCTACACGGGACGCTTCGGCCATGTAGATGGCACTTATGTGGAGGTCTGGCTTTATCAGAAGCCATTTGGCAAATGGCACCTTCGCAAACGCTGGAACGACATTCACACAGGACGTATGCGGCAGAAATCCTACCAGCTCGGTTACTTCCCTACGGACAGGGAAAAATCTGGATACCTTGGCTTTCACTGTGCTTTATTAGTGAAAGCGGGGTGTGCCATGCTGAATGACCGTGCGGAGCCCCCCACTCCTTTGCTGGTGTGCGCCAGTGGCGGCAAAACAAGCAAGAGGAGGTCGTAGCCCATGCTTAGAAGCGCCGTAAATGCGGCAATTCTTCAGCGAACGATGATGCCGCCCCGAGTGCGCCCCGTACAAAGTGGAGAGCGCGAGCAATCGTCCGCGACAGCAGCGCCGCCGTCGAAGAAGCCGCGCATCGACCATCGAGCGGTTGCAGCCAGTGTCAGCGTGTCGATCCTGGCCACCCGTGATCCGGGCACAGGGTGGATCACCGGACTCTGGGAACATGCGGGCAAAAACCGACTGTATCAAGTCGATCTCTGTCAGGATATTTTTGGAGAATGGCTGCAACTCGATACCTGGTGGCGAAAAGGCACAGCCTTTGGCGGAAGCAGGAGGACCTATCTGGGCTTCGATCTATCGTCAGATCGCGTCAGAGATTTATTCTATGACGCATCGCTGCGCCGGTCGCGGCATGGGTATCAGGTTATAGATTGGCGATCATTCCGAGGCTGGTTTTTGGGCGGGAATGGCGATTAGGCCACTCCTGCCACCATCATCGCCGCCCCTACGATCAATCCCCATTTGCCAGCCGTTATACGCCACATATCCGCAGCGCCCCCCGGTACGCTCTGCAGATGCGCCCGTCGGGTGGCTGGATCCTTCCGTGCCGCCAGCCTGATGCTACTCCACGCTTCCTGTATGGATGTGGGTACGGCTCCTATTGCGTTCAGCTCTCGGATTTTGCGCTTCAGTTCTGGAATCGTAAGCACTCCATTCGGTGTGAGATTGGCAAATCTTCCGCTTCCGGCCAGGATGACAAATTCCAGAATAAGCACGCCTGGCACCAGGTATTCCACCGCCTTGCGATGCCGATAATTCTGATCCAGCGGGTTGTGGATCTGATTCTGCTGCTTACCGATGTATTGCATCCAGGGTCGCTTGCGGCCCCGGTCGTAGAGCTTCCCGCCGTAGTTTTTTGTTTCGAGAATCACGATGCCCGCCGGCGTCAGTACCAGATGGTCGATCTGGGTGAGCCCACGATCATCCGACAGAATCACGTCGTTCAGGGCTGTCGCACCCACTCCTTTCAGAACTGTTGCCACTTGCCACTCCCCCATTTTCCCCTTGAGGGTGGGTCGGAGCAGATGCAGGCATCCCATGCCGATAAAAAAGCCTGCATAGGCTACGGCGATCAAATGATAATCTCCTGATCCTTATCGGTCATGAAGACCATCAGCCTGCGCGAGAGATCCGGCACATTAACCTCTGCTATTGGCTCAAAATCCACCGGATCCCCTTCCCATATCGGCAACTTCTTCCCGGCACCTAGTCGTGAATGATAATCCTTGATGATGTCGTAACTCGTCGAAAAGAGTGCTGCACGGTTATAGCGCGGCTTTTCTTCACCCATGCGAATAGACAGATTGACACACAGCTCGTGCCGCCACGGAAAAGAACATCCCGTGTCGGCGTCCACCGACATAAGCTCACCCGACCGCATCAGCCATTCCGCTCCTGGTGACGGGTATCCATCCTGGAATCGAATCATGCGTGAGGTCCAGAATTGATCAATGCTCCCCGCACGCAGATTGTCTGCGGTGGCCTGCTGTATCATCAGCAGGTCGCTGCAACGCTCCAGGTCACAATAGGTCCATTCCATCTCTGGATATTCTAAAGAGGGCTCATACTCATCACGCACTGCGTTATAGCCTTCCTTGGTCAGCACAATGATAGAGCTGGGGCCCTCGACCCGGCACGAGATCTCTGTGGCCCAACCACGGGCGAAAAGGTCACGGCTCAGATCCTTCACTTGACCAGACGGAAACAGGTGATCTTCCAGAATGTTCTTCGTCGAAAATCCGAAGCGCATGATCCAGTCCGCAGCATGAAGACTGGTCTGAGCAAATATTTTTCCGCTGCGCCTGGTGTTGAGCTGTACAATTTTGCTCATGCTGTAACCCCTTCTATTTTCTTTTGTGGATTTTCGTGGTCTGCATCATCAACCAAGCAACAGCAGACATCATCATCACGACTGTCGTGCCGACCATCAGGATCATCGCCGCACCAATTCCAGCTATCCGCGCCGATTCTGCCAGGGCTGCCTCCCAATCCAGGTGATGAGGGATCAGCACCCCCATGTTTGCAGGATTGCTTCCCGTGTAATGATATTCATAAATGCCCATCAGAAACACGAGAAACCACACCAGTGTTGCGATAAACATTGTGTAGAGCGCACTACGCAGGATGAGTTCTTTAGTCGCCTTAATATCTAGCATGGAATCTACCCTCCCAGGATGTCGAAAAAATCGAGCTGCGGATCATCCAATGGTTTCGCTGCCTCTTCACGTTTCTCATCCGCGTTCTCTCCACATTCGGAATCGAGCGACGAATCTGCGACACTTGCCGTTTTCACCGCTGCCAGCGGGGCGAGTGGACCAGCATGATTAACTGATTTTATCACTACTACGAAATCCTCCCACGCCAGCCCTTCGCTCACCCACGAAGGCCCCAGATTTGCCTCAACCATGTCGCTTGCCCATCGCCGTCCATAAGTGTCGTCTTTGGTCATCGAGCGATAGCGCCAGAGCGCCTCTCTGCCGACGAGGATCCAGTCATCGCGGGACGATGGAGAGTTTGGTGTCGCTGCCATGCAACGGACTTAAAGCACGTCTTTCGCCAGCATGAACAAGCTGAACATCTCGGCGACAACCCCGATGCCGATAATAAATAGCACATGCACCAGGTCGCCGATGAGCCGCGAGAAGTTGATTTTCAGTGTGATGATGGACCAAAAATCATCCGCTGCTGAAAAGAACAGCATCAGAACGACCAATATGGGAATACCTATTACCGCCAGAAACCAGATCATAAACCCCTCCTATAACAACTTCGCATGTTGGCCCAACGTCTCGTGATGCCTGGTCTTCAATATGGCGATGGCAAGGAGCATCACCAGTCCAATAACGATGTTAAAGAGTGCGGTCAGGGCCAGGCCGGTACCAACGGTGATGATGGCCGCAACATTCGCTATGTAGGCAGACTTGTCCAGTGCTTTTGCCAAGGACATGATGTGCGGTGTCAGCCAGCGGATATGATCCGGCGTGTGGCCGAGGTAATGGTAACGGTAGAGAGCTATAGCAAAGATGAGCAACCATACCAGGGCACTTGCCACGACGCTGTACAGCAATCCGCTGAGAATGATTCCTTTCAGGAAGCGCAAGATTTTCATGCAGACGCCTCCTTTTGCAGTACCAAGTGGATCTTCCCCAGTGGATGAAAAACCCACCACCACATTGAGCCAATGCCGCCCAGGGCCACCAGCAGCAGATAACCCGTCACTAGGACATCGGGGTTTTTCGTGACGGCACCGAGCAGGGCGGTTCCTATCACGAAGATCAGGCTATTCCGCCAGTTAAAGCCCCACCAGCAGGCCAGTGTCTTGGCCAATGGGTGAAGGGGCTGGCCATTCTTACGAACGACCGTCACCGCGATGCGTTCACCATGCACCGTCATGGGGCGCGTGACAAATTCCCCCGCCCAGATGCCGATGCCGTAAATCAACAGTAGGATCAGGAAGACCAGCGTGAACCACTCTGCTACGTTATGCGCTTGAACTCCCGTGTAATGGTTTTTTGTGATCCACCAATGCGAAGCGCCGCCAGTCCCGACCATGCCGGCAATGGTAAACAGCGCGATCCGCCAGAAATAACGCCAAAAAAGCCGGGCGCTGACTAAAATGTCGAGTTTCTGTTCTTCCGTCATTCGGTAGCCTCTCTTATTTCTGCCAGTATCTCGCTCTTCATCGCCATAGCCTCCTGCCAATCCTTCTCCGTGGGGCCTTCATGCCCGCAGTCCACCGTGGCCCAGAGCAAGGCGGCCACGGCCTTGTCCACGTCGTACCGCTGGATATGACTTTCTATGGCCCCCATCATCCGTGGAAGCCACAGTTCGTAATACTGACCACAGCCGCCGACCTCCCGTTGCAGGCGCTCGATAATCGCATCGGGATCGTTGGACAGCCGCAGAATCTGCCCCCGATTTTCCTGAATGGATTTTTTTGCGTGCTCGTACTCTAGCCGGTGCATCGCGGGCATGGCCATCTCCCGCGCCATATCTCGGTCGGGAAAGACCTCTGTTCGGCACGCATTGCGTCACCTGAATGGATCCACCAGGCGGTTGCAGATGGTTCAACTCAGGCTGATCGGCGGTGACGGAAAGCCGCACATGCTCAGGCCGCATGAAACGGCGCAGAATAGGCGCATCGACATACAGTTTTGGCAAGACATGGAGCATCCTGCGGTCGGCGTCCGCCGTCTTGATGAGATGGCCCTGGGCGTCAACGAGCCTGGACCCGTTATTGGTTTCCGTGATCGCGTGTTTCATCAGCATCCTCCTGCGGCGCAGTTTTGCGGGGTGTAACCTGTTCCCGAGATCAGGCTTTGCGGTGTGGGATTAGGTGTCGCTGGCGGATTGTCGATAACGGTCCAATCCGTGTCGTTAGTGGATAAAATTGTCTGGCCGGAGCCGTTGGTTATAGCCAGTATCCCCGCTGCAGGATTTTCAAACTGCGTAGGATTGCTCTGGGGTGAATTGGGCAGGTTCATGACCATGAAATCCACCGTATCGGTGCCCGGCGGCAGCGTGATACTGGTCGTCGTCAGCGTGCTGAAGGTGTTTGTAAACCCCACCTGCTGACCATTGATCCACACCCAGCCATAGTTGTCCGCGGCGAAAGTAAGCGTGGCGGGCATGGCAACATTTGTGGGATTGGCATATTGCGCCTGCATGACCGAATATCCGGCCTGCGCTGTTCCGGTGATGCCGTCGTTTGCTCCGAATATCCACTGCGCCCCGGAGCTGGCTACGGCGCTGTTCGTACATACTGCACTTTGCCAGCCATTTTCCGCCGTATTGCAAGCCCAGGCGTAGGAGGATTGGTTAAGTTGGGAGGCGGGCGGTGGCGTCTGGCATTCGGTGGAAGTGGGCGCGTACTGCTTGCAAGTCCTCACCGATACCAGTTTGTAATTCTGGAATACCACCGGGAACGTCGGACTCTGAGCGTACTGCGATGGCGAGAGATAATTACCGAAGGTGATGGTGCCGTTGAAGGTGCCATTCACATCTTCTCCGGTAATACCGAACGACGGGTACCAATCGAAGTTCTGAGAGCAGTTATTGCCGCCGAACACATCATTCATGTTGAGCTGCGTGCCGTAATTGCCGCCATTCGGAACGGTCAACGGAATGTTGACGCCGTAGTTTACTTTCCCCGTAGTGTCCGCCGGGTTGTAGCTGTTATTGGTGATAATGAGTTGCACGACACCAGAGAGGGAACACTGCGTCGTCGCGGTAAACGTGTCGCTCTCGTATCCTCCGCAAGAACTGTTGCCGTTGTTGGTCCATGTTGCCAACGTCTGGGGCTGCGAACCCACTGTACAGGCAGGCTCGGACACCATTTGGGTGGTACACCGTTCGCACGGTCCCCAGTAGGGCATAAGCCCCGTATGGCGGGAATGGATGTACGGCGTGCCCAGGGTGTTCATCTGGAGAGCATCCTGGGCGACGCCGTACACGGAGGCGGCCTGGGCCGAGCCGGAAAAAAGTGCGAGGAGGATGGCGGCGCGGAGTTTCATCAGGGCTCCGTGACGCAGGATTGGGTGGTGACGGGGGTGCAGGTCTGGACTGGTGTGCAGGTGGTCGCCGGAGTACACTGCTGGCCATAGGTATAACCTGCGGTCTGTGTATAAAGGACTACGTAGGTAGCGTACCCGCACTCTGGTGCATAACTGCAGTAGCTCAAGGGCTCGGTAGTTTGGTAAACCTCGGTGCTCGCACCGTGACATTCCATAAAGGTAAATGGAGTACCGTTGGAATTCGTCGCCGGACAGGAGTAACCCGTAGCCACCTGCTGACACTGCTGCGTCGTCGTACATTGCTGTGTCGTCGAGCACTGCTGCGTCGTAGTGCTCGTACAGCAATTCGGCGCCGTGCTGGTCTGCGAACATGAACAGGTGGTATTGCTGTTTTCATACTGTGCCGCATTCTTCTCACAGGCAGAATAATCGCTGACGCATGTGGGTACCGCCGTTGTCGAAGGATTCGCGCATGAACACTGATTCGTGGTGTTCTGGTAATACTGCAGGTTGTCCTGGCACAAGCTGTAATAGCTGGGACAGGATGGGGTGCTCGCTCCAGAAGGACAGGTGCAGTCGTAATACTTGGCATTCGGCCCCAGCCGGGATTCCTCTGCGGGTAGGATGGCCTGACAAGTGCTTGCCACATTCTGTACGCAGGTCGGCGTCGTGGCCCCCACCTGGCAGTAACAGGACTCACTGGCGGGGATCTGGCCCGCCGCTTCTTCCTGCTGCAACGCGGCATTGCAGTTGGTTGGCGCCGCGATAGGATTGGCAACATTGTTGTTCGTCGTCGGCGCTCCCGAGAACTCGCGGGCGATGTCTTGCTGGGCAGTGTCGCCGGTGGCGGCCCAGATATATCCAGAGTATAAAAACACTATTAAAACCGCGAGTGCTCTGATCCTGCCCCGCATCACTGTTCTCCTGCTTTGCTTTCGGCTTCGCCGGGATAGTCATGGGCATTGGCAGCGCATGAATAGACCACCGCCATGAACGCCAGATAAAAAAACTTTACCATGCGTCTCATCGAGATCGCCTAACCATTGATATTTGGGCCAGTATGGCAAAATCCCGACGTGCAGATAAGCGTAACATCTGCACCCTCAGATGCCACGAACGTCCATCCTGGATAGACCGCCGAGATTGTTTTGACCTTGATATCGCGTTCTTTTTGCGTGATTCCGGTTGCCCATTCCCACTGATCAGTGACCGCATAAGCCTTCATCAAGGGTTTTAGTCTGGTATCCCAGACCGCGAATGGTTGAATGGCGGCACCGTTTGCTTTTGGACGCGCCTTGTAGAAAATCCCAAAGGATCCTGACCCGGTTCTCCAGCGCTCCTTATGCGGTTTCCAGGTTACACCGTCAAATTGAAAGGACGTATGGCCCACCACGGTCCCGCCAGACTTTGCCGACACCCGGGCTTCCAACATCGCGGCATTGGGAATAAATGAGTTGGCCGCCGCTCTTGTGGATTCAAAATGAACCGCATAGAGGAAATTCCCCGACTGAAAACGATGGAGCCCGGCCAGATCGGGTGACGCCCCTCCGGAAAGCAGGCCCAAAAGCCCCAGGCCGATGCTGCCGGAAGCGAGGCCCCCAAACCCCGTCATCGTGGCTCCATTGACGATATCGCCGATATCCATCGCGTCGTTGAGCGGTCGCATACTGGTTGGCAGGTGTTTGGCACCCACAGCGGCCACGAGCAACGGCACAGGGCCAACAGACTGGTTGATAAACTCCGTTTGACACTCACGGTAATAATTTCCCCAGCCGCCACTACACCCTTTCCAATGTTCAACAACGGATGTGTTCTCCATGGCCCGGTGCAGCGTTGGATACTGCGTGCGTTCCGCCTGCGGCATGATCGAAGGCGCGGAAACGCAACCGGCGAGCATTACAGCGATCAGAGAAGTGATAATAGGTTTTACGTGATAGATCTTCATCGCCCCGCCTCCGTGTGCAATACTTGATGTTTTTCCTTCTAAACTTCAGCTTCTAAATCTTTCGACCAATCAGGACACATGCCTTAGCCCTTGCCTCATCCAATTCTTGTGGTGTGGCTCGGCCTTTGAAGTGGGCTTGACGTTCTTTCCAGTCCATACTCTTCACCTGATCTGCGAGTGCCACACCAGGGCTTTTACCCGTTATCTGCACCTCGAACGGGTATCCCTTGGTCTGTGTCGTCATGGGGCAGCAAATCATAAGCCCCGTCTTACCGTTGTAACTCGCCGGAGTCAGTACAAGAGCTGGCCTATGGCCCTTCTGTTCGTGGCCAGCCTGTGGATCAAACTGCAACCAAACAATATCCCCCGCTTCCGGGATATAGGATCTGCGCATCAGAGCCGTTCCTTACCCATCGCAGGCCCGAAATCAACCGCCCCATGCACATTTTCAGGCGTAATGGCCGCCAGCATCTCGTCCAGGTTAAAACCTGCCTGAATAGGCTCAATGACAATCCGACCGCCCTCTTCCCGCACGTCAACAGCTTGCTCCAAGTGCAATTTAGCTGCATCCATCAAGGCGGCTGGCAGACGCACGGCGGCACTGTTTCCCCATTTCTTCACAATCACCCGCATGACACGTCACCCCTGCATGTATCGACTTTGTTTATACTATAACCGTCGTTTGCGCTGGTCAACCTGCTACCTCATGTGGGTGTTGTCGCCACAGGCTCTTGTGCCGTAGTGGCCATGACATCACCCGCCTGGTGTCAAGGGATTGCATTGGGATTCCCTGTCGGCAACGCAACAGGTGTTGGCAGTGTAGCCGACCCATGGCCTACGGGTATGGGTGCCTGACTGAGATTTACATCACCCGCCGGATGAGTTATTTGCGCGGGTGTATAGGTCGCGGCACCCTGCGCGTTGCTCCCGGAGATGAGCCCTGCATTCTGGAGCATCGCCTGCCAGGCACTGAGCGACACGTTGGCCCAGTCCACTGCTGCAAGTTGCTGGACCGTGAATCCCCCACACTGCGGGTTTTGGGCCGTGCCATAACCACCTGCCACATTGGGCTGTCCGATCTTGATCTGCGACGCAATGATTCTCGAAAGTGGACTCGCATAACAACAGAACACATCCTTGTGCTCCATGCAGATACCCAGCACCTTGGTGACACAGTATGTTCCCAGGTTCTGGCAGGCATGGAGTTTGCGCTTCTGTCCCAACTTGAACTCTTCATTCTTACAAGCGGTAAGAAGATTTCCTATGATCTGTAAAATCTGATAGACCATATATATCCAGCCAATCACGCTGAAAAAAGATGCAATCCACTGCCCGACTTTCGATGCCGCAAAACTAAGTATTGCTGTGACTATGGCATTTGCCATGGCTGCGCCAAAAATCTGTGTCAGCACCCACTGAGCCGCTATTGTGAGCCAGGCTTCAATCATGGTTTCCATCGAGCTAATTGTTAAACTGCTGGCGACGCTCGTGCCGTTGGTTACGACGGAGGGAGCGACACCCACTGCGGTTGATGCCGACGATCCAACGAGTCCAAACGCATTGCTAACCGCTTCAGATGCTCCCTTGAAAACCGTGGTGACATAGCGCCAGGAAGTGGCAGCCCATTGATTCATGCTGCTGTAGGCGCTCTCGACCCATCCATGAAACGCGCCCATGCCCCAGACATGGGCATCCACGATTGGTGCGTTGGCGATTTTCCAGGTGTCGTGCGCAAGCAGGAGGTAGTTGGCCAAATTCCCGCTTGCCCCAGCGTCTTTTAGTCCTTGAGCACAGCAATTATTCGTGAACACCCCGCCGGCAGGCCATGTACGGCAGTACCGTGCGACTCCGCCGAAGATAATGGGCTGACAATTACCTGCGGCAATAGATGTGCCCGTCGCGCACATGGCACCCTGTTCCATCTGTTGCAGGGCGGACAGTGCCGTGAGCGCCTGATTGAAGTGCAGGTCCTGGTTGCCGAACAGGGCATGACACTGGGTACCCATGCACTGAATCGGGCTGTTGCAGAGGATACTCTGCGCATGGGTGTTCGGCGTGGTGTTGGCGGTCACGGATCCGGGATTGACGGTGACAGTGGATCCCGCCTGCGCCGCGTTTTGAGGCACGTACACCCAACTGCTATTCGTGTCGATGAGCACCTGATTTTGACCGTTCACGGTGCCGATGATGGAGAGTATGCCCGCCGATGGA
>AOMP01000027.1_pt1 | contig 14219 bp, 6 predicted proteins | sample 537838 | NCBI WGS metagenome assembly AOMP01 (sample SAMN02954329, study PRJNA184676) | mine drainage metagenome | biome: terrestrial; feature: Kristineberg Mine; material: mine stream; isolation source: low temperature acidic, metal-polluted mine stream | place: Sweden: Kristineberg Mine
GCGATGGATGTTCTGCCAGCTCGGTTACCAACCTCTGGTACTTCGTCGCATCGATGGGCCCATCTTCTTCAAAGAATCGAGGCAAAACGGTCTGAACGAAGGCTTCAATCGTCTGACTTTGCACCCCAAGTTTGCTCGACACAAACTCCCTGGCCGAATCGGTCAGAGCACTCGGATCAAGAAGATCTGCCTGACCCGTTGGGTCGTTGAAATTCCCGGGCAGTAACGCCTGGTCGGCCTTTACCAGCCCTTTGCTGGACAACCAGATCGGCAGGGATCGCAGTGTTTTGTAAACGGAACGCTCCACCGAAGATTGGCGGTCCAGGTCTGCGAAGATGCTGTAGAGATCCCGCAGGTGCGCCTTTTCACTGCTGATCACATCTCCAGCAGATTCGGAACTCTCGATCTCCGATTCCAGATGGGACACAACATCGGCGAGCCCAAGCGACGTAACCAAGCGCGCAATTTTTGGAAAACCAAGCAGGTGCCGAGAGAGAATCGCCAATCTGGGCAGCAACGAAGCAACTTGGTCAGCACGAAGTGGGTGCTGGGCAATATAAGACTGGCTAATTGTTACCAAGTACGAATCTTCGGTAACGACAAAAGGAATGCCTAGCAGCTTGTGAACAGATGGGTTGAGTGAGCTGGGTTGCGTGCTGTTTTCTGGCAGCAGGTCGTTAACAATGCTCCACAGCGGGCGATAAAACCCCTCGACTTTCTCGTCAGGAATCTTGCTGACACCCGCTTCATGGCTTGCAAATGCAGTAGCCATCAGGTTGGTCAGGCGTTCCAGGGTAAGGATTGGCGCGCCTAACTGATTCAATGCATTCTGGTACGGTCGGAGGTCCTCGATGACCACTCGGCCCCCCATTTCACCCAAGGCCTTCACCTGAAATTCATTCAGTTGCGACCTCGGCAAGAGCACTCCACTCGGAGGCTGGGTGGTACCGTCTTGAGCAAGAGCAATCCGGGATTGAGAACCGGTCGCCTTGATACGTTCCCAGAATCTGGCGAAACAGCTCGGGTGGTGCTGAGATTTTGAAAGATCATATGCGCGGCCAATAATCTGCCACAGTTGGGCATGACCAAGCATCTGTAGAAGCGCTTCTGGATCTCGGGCTAACTCCGCTGCTGCCGCATCGATGAGCATTTCATTCCATGCTTGCTGATGCTGGTGGCCGGCAAAAACGATGGCTTTTCGGTCTGACTCGGGAAAGAAGTCTGCATTTATATGCAGGGGCAATCCGGTCGATTGTTCTGTTGGCAGAAACGCATACAGATACCCCTCGGCCAATGGTTCCGGATCGAGTCGAAGCCCGATGCTGATACTCGTCCCCCGATTTAATGCCTCAAGTCGAGGATGGCTTGGATACAGTTTCTCGGCAGCAGCCTTTGCATCAGCTCGCAAAATCCGCCAGTGCTCGACAACTCCAGTCGGGCGAAAACTTACGACAAGGCTTGAGTCGTCACCTCGATCAAGATCGCAGCCAAGTAGTAGTTTTCCATCTCGCCTGACCTCTGCCTTTCGGACGTGGCGGAGGAACAGCAGACTTTTCCGCAGAACGCTCTGAATGTCGTTCGTCAGTTGATCGATATGTGTAGGGCTGACATGGGATACCCCGAGTGCCTGACGAGTATCGGTATTGGGATCTGTTGCCCAGGGAAGAAAGAAAGTCGTGCCGACGGTTTCAGGGATTGTCTGTACGGCGGCGTTTTCTGTCTCTGGTAGCAAGACCAGCTTGACTCCAGACGACTGGATTTCAGGGTGGTCAGCAATTTGATATGTCGACACGAACCCAATGCCAAAACGACCAATATTTTCTGATTTCTTTAGCTTGCCGCCGCTGGCGACTTTCTTGATTCGATGAAAATCGCAGGCGTATTTTTCTGTTTGTTGCAGCCGGCAAATTCGATCGCTTAGATTTCCACAGTAGCTGAACGCACCACTGTTCCAGACCCGGAGCCCATCCTTCGTGATATCGAAAACAACCTCATCGGCTTTGGCGTCATCCGCATTTTGGATGAGCTCCAGGGCCATAACGTCGTAACCTTGGAGCGCCTCGAGATGCGACTTGATGGTGCCGATGAGGTCCGAATCGTAGTCAACGATTGTTTGCGCGTCGTTATTGTTGCTCATCCCCTTGATCCCACCCTGTGTCGACCTGCTAGTTATTCTTCAGCAAAATCATACTGGCATAAGCATTGGCTCGGCCAGCATTTGACGAGCAGACTCACAAGACAACGACGTTCAAGTCGGCACCAAGAACGTCCTTTGCCAAGGGCACGAGGTGATCATGGTGAGTCAAAAAGATGACTTGCATGCTTCGAGATAGATCGCCCAATACTTTCAAACCTGCCTCGGTCCGACGGTCATCGAAATTAATGAAAAGATCATCCGCGATCAGCGGCATGTTAAATCCCTGCGCAATCTGAATTTCCAGTGCAGCCAGGCGTAACGCCAGATACAACTGATCACGCGAGCCCTCACTCATACCGGCGACATCCACTTGTTGGCCGTCGGGACGCACTCCGAACAATCGTGGCGCTGGCCCGTCCGAGTCCACCAGCAAGCGACTGAACGAATCCAGTGTCAGCGTCTTAAATATTGAGGAAGCCTTGGCCAGCATCGGACCTTGCTTGGTCTCTCGAAACTTTTCCATCGACCACTTGAGGAGCCTTGCCACGGTGTGTGTGCGCAGATAACGCTCAACCGCATCGGACATCCGGGCAACTGCCTCGTGTTTTTGAGCTTCCGCTTTTGCCGCCAGATCCGCCCCGGCAAACGCATCAAACGCCACTTTTTGAGCACCATGCTGGTTGCTCAAGGTGGACACCTCTTCAAGGACGTCATCAGCCAGTTGGTTGAGCCGTTCAAGGTCGAGCACTAGGGTTGCTGGATCCTGACTGGACACCTCGGTGCGCAACTGTTCCATTGATAGACCGTCAGCACCAGCCTTCAGGTCTGCGTCGGCCTGCGAAATCGATTTTTCGAGGATGCGACGCTGTTCAGATCGCTCAATGGCTTCCGCGAGCAGCGACTCAGTGTCGACACTTGCTGTTGCAAATAAAGGAGCAAGTTGAGCCTGGACAGTGCGCTGAGCCTGGCTAGCCACATCCAATCCATCGTTTGCTTTCTTTAGCTTAGCTTGCTACTCGGTCCACTCGATTAGCGCACGCCTTGCTACGTCGAGCCGACTTAGCAGCTCGATCGTGATCTCTTCGGCAATCTCGGTATCTAGATCGGGAGCCAGCCGAGCACCCAATTCCTTCGCTGTTCGAGACAGGTCGTCTAGATCGGCTTGCATCTTATCGATGCGTTCAATCTGAATGCTGCGAATCTTGATTAGGAGGCGATCGATTTCCTCGATAACCTCCAATTCAGCCTCAACTCGATCGGCGAAAACGTTATCTGGATAGCCGGCAGCTCTTACGCTATCTAGCCATGAGGCTTCCCACTCTTGCCAGGCATTGATCGCCGAATCCACTGCATTTTGGAGAGTCACCAGACTGGCGGTCGCCTCAGCGAGTTGGCTTTCCAGGGTTTTGCGCTGACCTCTCGCCTGGTCAGCCAGAGTAATTTGATCACGCGCAACACGAAGGCATTCAGCAAGGTCAGGAGCATCCTCGATCTTGGCTTCTGGCTTGATCTGAGCCCATAAAGTTTTGCGAGCAGTTTCTGCGGCATCAGTTCTCGCCTTCCTCTGGCGTTCGACTTCGCTTTGATCACGCAAGAGGTCCAGCACCTTGCGGCGCTGAAGCAACCAATGGGGAGCCATCTCCGGCGGCATTTGCGGCAATCCGCACGCTTTAGCTAATGCCGCCCACTGGGTATTCCTTTGACTGATTCGATCGATGACTGATTGAAGGCGAGACGTCGTGGCCTCGAGCTCTTGCTCCAGCAACTCCAAGCGCTGAACTTTGGACTGACGATCGGCTTCGTGCTGCAATTTATCCAGGCGAGAATCAGATAGACCATCGGCCTGACTAACGTTGCGCTCATAGTCGGGAGCTAGGACCAGCAATTCATGAGGGGCAGCCTTGATTGCGTTCCAGCGCGAATCTCGACTAGCTCTGGCTTCAACAACCTGCTCGATCGAAATGGGTTGAAAGGTGCGAACAAGCTGCTCAAGCTCAACCCTCGTGCGGTCGCATTCAGACTTTTTGGCATCCAGTGCAGAGCGCAATGATTTTTCTTCAGCGGCGTCAGCGCGCTGCTCATTCAGCACATCTTGAACAGCGGCAAGATCGGGAACGGACATTGAGGCAAGTGCCTCGGGGGACGATCGCCACGTACCAAGCTCAGTCAGCGCGGATTCGATTTCATCCCCAAGCTGCTGCAGCCGAGCATCAAATTCAAGCAGCGCCTCATCGTAGTCGCCAATTTTGAGAGCTTGATCTACGGCTGACATGAGCTTTGGATTGACGGTATCGGCTCCAAGCCCTTTCAACGTTTCCTTGAAGGCCGCAATTTCCTGCTGACGCTTCTGGAAATTATCTTCAGCGGTTTGACGATGATTGATTAGTGAGCCGCGCCCTTTGAGCAGACGATTCAAGCGTGATCGAATGCCCTGTGCCGGAACGTGAGAGCCAATTTCGTCGATCGTCGTGCAAGTCCAGCCGAGTCCCGATGCCTTCTCCCCGGCACGTTGCAATTCCAGTCGCAACTCCTCCTGCCGCTTGACGATATCAGTACGGTGGGCACGGTACTGCAGTCGGCGCTCGTTCAAATCGTTGATGTCGGAGGCCAATGACAGCAGCTGATGATCCACCTGGATCTTTTCCAATTCAGCTTGGGCCTCGACTATCACTGCTTGGTGGCGCTGGATGTCCGCATCTGCCAAGGCCATCGCCTGGTTCGCTTTGTTCAGGATTGCCGCAGCATCTTCAGGAAGCAACGGGGCTGGCCCCTGGGCAAACAAATCGTCTAGCCGACTCTGACTAGCATCAAGTGCGAGTAGCAACGGCTGAACCCGCCGAATACGCTCCAAACGGCTAATTTGGGCTCGGGTCTCCGCATGCCGTTGTCTCGCCAAATTCAAGGCCCGTTCGCATTCGATTAACGCCTCATGCTGTGCTTTCCAATCACGAGTACGCAGAGTGCCCTTCTTGAGCTCGTCATGCGCCTTATCGAAGGCTTCTAGGGCGACGTAGTATTCGCGTGAACCAGATTTTCGTGGCGCCCAAAGAGCATCCGCCTCTTCTTGCAGTCGCTGTAGCACTTGCCCGAGATGTTCCATGCCTGATGCAGACTGGAAAAGCATTCGACCCAAGTCATCAGAAGCCGACAAGATACCGGCACCCCCCTCAACGAGCGTCGAGTGATCTAGTGCGTACATCCTATTGAAGGCTGGTGCATCGAGCCCGCCAAGCCATTGTTGCAAGACGGTGTCTGGCAGCAACGTATCTTGCTGGGTGCGGAGCGTGTTTTTGTTGCCTTTCGTCCGGTCGAATGCCAGCGACGATTTCGAGCCATCCGCACTCGCCACACGCTCAATCGACCCACCGATGCGAAGTTCGGGCATGGGATGAAGAAAGGCGAATGGAGTCCGCATTGGTATGCCAAATAGCCAGTCACCAATCGCGGAGCGAACTGTCGATTTTCCCGCTTCGTTGGGGCCGACAATGATATGGATATCCTTAGCGCCGAAAGGCAGTTCGACGCAACGGTCGGTGAATTTGCCGTATCGGATCAGATTGAGTTCGTGAATTCGCATCGTGTAGGGCTCCGATCAGGATCCACGTCCGGCAACCGACACCGGATTCTCTTGGAGTTTAGCCATCAATACCGCCACGGTTTGCTCTAACTGGCCTGGAAGATAACTTGCAGGATCCTGTCGCAATTCCTTGAGTTCAGGCATCGCTTGCAATACCTCGTGCGGTAACTTTTCCAACAGGTTCTGAATATCCTGCTGAAGCGAGTTCATAAAGTCGGAATCGCTGACCGCAGTCTTCGCCAAGGTTTCGAGTTCCATCAGCGCATCCGCCGATTCGGCGTCGAGCATGCTGCTCGACGCATTGTTGGGTGCTTGGCTGGCAATTCTGATTTTTTCGATCCAGATTCGGTCCAGATCTAATGCGACGGCTTGGGCAATGACTTCTTGGCGCAATTGGGACTCTTGCCCCAATAACTCACGATGTGCGCTCGATTGCCCAGTGAACGTCACGCGAACCGCCATTGGCAAATTACCTGCCACGGAGTCCAACAACCGCTCAATATCCTGTCCCGCAAGACGAGCGGCGGCTCTTAGGGTTTCAGCTCCTGAAATATCAACCTCGAGCGCATGCCAGCGCAGAACATCGACTTCGAGACGCTCAACATCAGTAATTTCGCCTGCCTCAGCCGTCACCAATAGCGCGCCACGGGGCCCACACTCGCGGATATGGCGCCCCTGTAGGTTGCCCGAGTAGGCAATAGTGGTCTCGCCCTGTTGGATCCAATGCTCATGAACGTGGCCAAGCGCCCAATATCGATAACCCTTGGCCTGTAGTTCTCCGACAGAGCATGGCGCGTATTTGGCGTGCTCTGAATTACCATCTAAGGCGGTGTGCAGTACCCCGACGTTGAACCAACCGGGTATTGGTTCAGGGTAGCTCGGGAGCAGATTCTCCGTTGTTGCGGCAGCCTTAAAACTTCGTCCATGCAGGGCAACTTTCAAAGCGTCAATCCGAAACGTTTCCGCCTTTCTCGATGAAAACGTGTGGACGTTGTCGGGCAACTCCAGTCCCTTAGTCATCTCACTTTCAGCATCATGGTTGCCATACAGCAGATAGACTGGAATGCCGACCTGGCGCAAACGGCCCATCTGCCGGACGAAGAAGAGTCCTGTGTTGAAGTCTTTCCAGTCCCCGTCATACACATCGCCGGCAATCACAACGAAGTCGACCGCTTCTTCGATGGATCGCGACACCAGGTTGTAAAAAGCGTCACGTGTGGCTGTTCGTAAGCGATCGGCAGGCGCATCAGGGTAGGCTGCCAGTCCTCGAAGAGGGCTATCTAGGTGAATATCCGCTGTATGTATGAACTTCATTCAACCCTCGCCGAGATGTGAAAGACAGGCTGTAGGTGAGCATCTGTCGTGAAATTCGCCTCTGTTTATCAGCCGTCTATTACTTTTGTGGTAATCACAATGCGACGCAATGGCGGCGTAATAACATCCGATGGACAGATTGTAGAGCATCCCATATACTTTCCACAATAGCCCGCACAAGCATTCGCTAACCCGAATGAGAAAGCCAGGATGACGAACGAGCAGCTTGCAGATCTAACCCAGTCACAACGCGACCGGCTCGCGTTCGTGGAGTTGCGCGTGCGCTTCATTGGGGAGATACGCCGCCAGGACCTAGTGACGCGTTTCGGTATCCAGTCTGCCGCCGCATCCAGGGATCTGGCGTTCTACAAGGACTTGGCCCCCGGCAACAACATTGATTACGACTCCAAGGGCAAGTCCTACGTCCTAGGGCCGAGCTTCCAGCCAGTCTTCGACTTCCCCCCGGAGCGGGTGCTGTCGTGGCTGACCCAGGGCTTTGGCGATGGTGAGCCGATGCGGCTCAAGGCGTGGGTGGCGAGCGAGAGCCCGTCACGGCTCACGCACCCCGATCTGGATGTGCTGGCAAGCGTGACCCGGGCGATTCATCAGGGGTGTCCGCTCCGCGTTGAGTACTACTCCATATCTAGCGGCTGTAATGAGCGGGAAGTCGTCCCCTTTGCGCTGATCGACAACGGCCTAAGGTGGCATGTCAGGGCGTTCGACCGGAAGTCGCAGGAGTTTCGGGATTTCGTCATCACCAGGATCAAGAACCCTGTCGTGCTCAAGGGGCAGCCAGTCATGGCCCATGAGATGAGCGATCAAGACATCCAGTGGAGCCGGATCGTCGAACTGGACCTGGTGCCACACCCGGATCAACCCCGGCCAGAGATCACCGAAATGGATTACGACATGCGCGACGGCGTGCTGCGGATGAAGCTGCGCGCCGCCACGGCTGGATACATCCTGCGCAAATGGAGTGTGGACTGCTCCCCGGATCACAGCATGCGCGGCCATGAGTACCGACTTTGGTTGAAAGACCACCTTGCCATTTACGGTGTGCGCAATGCCGTCTTGGCGCCGGGTTACCGCTCGCCAGATACGCAAAAAACCTCGAGCAAGGCTGACTGATGCGCCGCGCCAATACAGAACAACCGAATTTGACTGGATTCCCTACATGCCCTTAACCCTGCCCCAGCTAGAACGCCACCTCTTCAAAGCCGCTGACATCCTGCGCGGCAAGATGGACGCCTCCGAGTTCAAGGAATACATCTTCGGGATGCTGTTTCTCAAGCGCTGCTCCGACGTCTTTGAACAGCGCCGTGCCGAAGTGATCAAGCTCGAAATCGATGCGGGCAAGACGCCCGCCGAAGCTGAATCCTCGGCCGAGAACAAGCGTTGGTACAAGAAAGATGGCTATTTCTGGGTGTCCAAAGAGTCGCGCTACAGCTACTTGCTCGACAACTCGCGACAGGTCAACGTCGGCAGCCTGCTGAGCAAGGCACTCGCCGGGATTGAAGGCGATAACGTCAGCCTCTACGACGTTCTGGAGCACATCGACTTCACCCGAAAAATCGGCCAAAGCAAGATCCCCGACATCAAGCTGCAGCAGCTCATCACCCATTTCAGCATACATCGCTTGCGCAATGAGGACTTCGAGTTCCCCGACCTGCTGGGCGCGGCCTACGAATACCTGATTGGCGAATTCGCCGACTCGGCGGGCAAAAAAGGTGGCGAGTTCTATACGCCACGCTCGGTGGTACGGATGATGGTGCGGCTGATCAAACCCGAGCTCAAGCACGACATCTACGACCCCTGCTGTGGCTCCGGCGGCATGCTGATCGCCGCCAAGGAGTACATCGACGAGCACGGCGAAGACGGCCGCAAGGCCAACCTGTTCGGGCAGGAATTCAACGGCACGGTCTGGTCCATCGCCAAGATGAACATGCTGCTGCACGGCATCAGCACCGCCAACCTGCAAAACGAGGACACCCTGGCCGAGCCGCAACACGTCGAGGGCGGCGAGTTGATGCACTTCGACCGCGTGCTCACCAATCCGCCGTTCTCCCTCCACTGGGGCAATACCGAGAAGGATGCCGACGGCAAGCCCGCCTGGAAGCCCAAGTTCGAGGCCGAGCGCTTCCCCTACGGCCAGGTGCCGCTGGGCGCCAAGAAGGCCGACCTGATGTTCCTGCAGCACATGCTGGCCGTCACCCGCGACGGCGGTATGGTGGCCACCGTTCTACCTCATGGCGTGCTGTTCCGCGGGGGAGACGAAGGAAAGATTCGCAAAGGCATCATTGAAGATGACCTGCTTGAAGCCGTTATCGGCGTCGCCCCCAACCTGTTCTACGGCACCGGCATCCCCGCCTGCATTCTGGTGCTGCGCCAGCGGGTGCAGAACGGCGCCAACCGCGTCAGTGGCAAGCCTGCTGAGCGCCAGGGCAAGGTGTTGTTCATCAATGCCGACCGCGAGTTCTTCGAAGGCCGCGCACAGAACTACCTGATGCCCGAGCACATCGAGAAAATCGTCACCACCTTCGACGAATTCCGCGCCATCGACCGCTTCTCTGCCATCGTCGACAACGCCACACTCAAGGCCAACGACTACAACCTCAACATCCGCCGCTACGCCGACAACGCGCCACCGCCCGAGCCGCACGACGTGCGCGCCCATCTGGTGGGCGGCATCCCCAAGGCCGAGGTGGCCAACAAAGCCAGCTTGTTCAGCGCCCACGGCCTGAACCCGATGGACCTGCTCCAGCCCCGTCATTCCCGCGAAGGCGGGAATCCAGAGATCGACGCCCGGTATTACGACTTCGCACCTGCCCTCAACAAACGGCAGGCCCTCAAGCCGACCATCGAAAACAATGCCGGTCTGGTCGCCAAAGAGGTGGCCATCCGCGCCGCCTTCGAGCAATGGTGGCAAGACCACAGCGCCCGCATCACGGCACTCTCGGGGCAGATGGACAACGCCGCCAACCTCGTCGCCCTGCGCAACGACCTGCTGGCCAGTTTCAGCCAAAGCCTGGAGGCCATCGGCCTGCTCGACCCCTTCCAGGTACGCGGCATCGTTGCTGGATTCTGGTACCAGACCAAGTACGACTTCCTCACCCTGATGGCGCGCGGCGCCAAGGGCGTGGCCGACGCCTGGCGCACCAGCATCGTCACCGCGCTGGAAGACAAGGCCAGCAAAGAGAGTCCGCTGGAGCACAAACTGGTCAAGTTCCTGATGAGCGATTTCGTCGAGGCTATCACCGAGCTAGAGACCAAGAAGGCCGAGCTCGACAGCCAGATCAAGGCAGCCAGCCCCAAGGATGCAGAAGGGGAGGATGGCGAACCCACCGAGGCGGAGGAAGGGGATGACGAAAACGCAGTGAGTGAGGAGCAGATAAATACGTGGAAAAAGGAACTCGCCACCGTCAAAAAGCAACTCAAGGCCAAAAACGACAGCTTCAAGCAACACATCGACGCCGATGTTGATGGCCTGACGCCGGAAGCCGCTGCCGAGTTGCTGCTGACCATCCTGCACAACGACATGCAATCCATCGTCGAACGTTACATTACTGCCCAGCGTAAGCAGATCGTGGCCGCGTTCGAGAACTGGTGGGACAAATACCGAGTGACACTGACCGAGATCGAAAGCAAGCGCGACGACGCGGCAAAGGCGTTGCAGGGGTTTTTGAAGGGGCTAAAGTATGTCTGAGCCCGAACTGAACGTCGACATCCCAAACGAAGCAGGTTGGCCGATACAGTCGGTCGACAGCCTCTGTAGTTTGATTTCGCGCGGAACGGCACCAGTTTACGTCGAGCACAGCGAAGTCTTGGCGATCGGCCAGCGCTGTGTTGCCTCCACAGGATTCGCTCCCGACTTCGCGCGGCCTCATTCGCACCACGCAATGCGCAATGTGCTCCGACCAGAATCTGGTGATGTCCTTCTGAATTCGACGGGTACTGGAACCATTGGTCGATCCGTTGTTTTCAATTCACCCGGCACTTTCATTGTTGATGGACACGTCACTGTGATGCGGCCACGGGTCGCGCTTGCAGATAGCCGGTGGCTGAACTCCGTCCTCCGCACGCCGGCATTTCAGAGGCATCTCGAACGGTTCTGCTTTTGCTGGCTCAACCAACCAACTGGAATTGAGCCGCACACCGTTGCGTGTGAGTCGATTGCCAACACCGCATATCGACGACCAGCGGGCAATGGGGCTGGTTATCGATACCCTCGACACCGCCATCCACGAAACCGAGGCGATCATCGCTAAGCTTAAGGCCGTCAAGCAGGGCCTGCTGCACGACCTGCTGACGCGCGGCATCGACGCCAACAGCGAATTGCGCCCGCCCCAGGCCGAGGCCCCGCATCTCTACAAGCAGACGCCGCTGGGGTGGATTCCGAAGGAGTGGGAAATCGAGTCAGTCACTAAGGCGTGCTCTGACGTGGTCGATTGCCCTCACTCGACGCCGCATTACCAGGACCAAGGTATGCTCGTTGCCAGAACCATGTATATCAAGGACGGAATGTTCCTTGAAACACAGGCTTCGCGCGTCTCTGAACGACAGTACCACGAGCGAATTGCTAGGCTCGAGCCGCAGGCCGGTGACGTGATCTTCACGCGTGAAGCGCCGGTTGGCGAGGCGTACGTCATCCCGTTAGGAATGAAGATTTGCCTGGGACAACGAGTGATGTTGCTCAGACCGAAGAACGGTCGGTTGGTCGCGGAGTATCTGCTTGCCCAAATATACTCAGGTGCCGTTAAGGATCGAATCGCAACGCTGACCTCGGGAACAACAAATCCGCACCTCAACGTTTCGGAGGTAAAGGATTTCGAGATACCACTGCCGCCGTTCTTTGAACAGCAAGCTATTGCAGAACGGCTGAAGGAGCACGAATCACGACTTCAGTCTGAGATGAGTGAACAACAGAAGCTCGCACTCTTGAAGATGGGACTCATGGACGACCTCCTCACCGGCCGCGTCCGCGTCACACCACTGCTGGCCGAAGCTGCACAACAAACAGGGAGCGCCTGATGGGCTGGGAACTTGATGATGTCGAAAAACCGTTCGTGGCCCAGCTGCAGGCGCTGGGTTGGGCTTATAACGCAGGCAGTCTCGACGACCCGGCGGTGACGGGACGAACCAGTTTTGCCGAGGTGATTCAGGAGAGTCTGCTGCGCGAACAGTTGCGCGCGCTGAACCCCGACGCGGACGGCGCGCCTTGGCTGGACGATGCGCGGCTGTCCGAAGCCGTGGCCGCCATCACGCGCCTGGGCACGCACAAGCTGATGGAGGCCAACGACAAGGCCACCGCCTTGTTGATCCGTGGCTTGACCGTGGATGGCCTGCCCGGCTGGGACGGTGGGCGCGGCCAGACGATTCGCTACATCGACTGGGAGACCCCAGCCAACAACCGCTTCACGGTGATCAACCAATATCGCGTCGATTGCCCGCCCGGTTTCAACAGTGCCAAGCAATTCATCGTGCCCGATCTGGTGCTGCTGGTGAACGGCATCCCGCTGGTAGTGGTGGAGTGCAAGAGCCCGTCCGTCCCTGAGCCGTTGGCCGAGGCGGTGGACCAACTGCGGCGCTACAGCAACCAGCGCAAGGCGGCCCTTGAGGTGGACGACAACGAGGGCAACGAGCCTTTGTTCGCCACCAACCAGTTGCTGGTGGCCAGCAGCTTTGACGAGGCACGCGTCGGTTGTGTGGGTGCGGCCTTCGAGCACTACGCGCAGTGGAAGACGGTGGTCGCCCCGGATGGCTCGGGAAGTGAGATTGAGGTAGCGCAGGCGCTCGGCAAGGCGGCAATCTCCGAGCAGGAACGCTTGATCGCCGGGCTGCTCACACCCTCGCATTTACTGGATGTGGTGAAGAACTTCATGTTGTTCATGCAGACAGGCGGCCACACCATCAAGACCGTGTGCCGTTACCAGCAGTACCGGGCGGTAAACCGGGCGATTGTGCGCCTCAAGACCGGCCAGACGCGGTTGCAGCATGGCGAACACGACAAGCGCGGCGGCATCATCTGGCACACCCAAGGCTCGGGCAAGTCGCTCACCATGGTTTTCCTGGTGCGCAAGATGCGTGCAGACGCTGACTTACGGCGCTTCAAGGTCATCGTCGTCACCGACCGCAAGGACCTGCAGGGCCAGTTGTCCGTGACCGCCACGCTGACCGGCGAGGTGGTGGACGTGGCCGAGAGCACCAAGGGCGTGAAGGCCTTGGCACGGCGCAAGGGCCCGGGGCTGATCTTTGCCACGATCCAGAAATACCGCGACCCGGACAGCGCCGACGACGCGCCGCTGACAGAGGACGATCTGCCGAAGGTGCCCGATCCTGGGGTAAAAGAGCCGAAGGCCACCTACAAAGTCGACGAAAAGTTCGAGGTGCTGAACGAGGACGACAGCATCCTCGTGCTGGTGGACGAGGCGCACCGCACCCAGGCGGGCGACCTGCACGCCAACCTGCTGGCGGGCCTGCCCAACTGCGCCCGTATCGGGTTTACCGGCACACCGATCATCATGGGGGACAAGAAGCGCACCCATGAGATTTTTGGCGAGTTCATTGACCGCTACACCATCAAGGAAGCCGAGGCCGACGGCGCGACCGTGCCGGTGCTCTACGAGGGCCGCACGGCCAACGGCGCGATCAAGGACGGCGCCAGCCTGGACGAACTGTTCGAAGACCTGTTCCGCCAGCACTCGCCTGAGGAGCTGGAGGCGATCAAGAAGAAGTACGCCACCAAGGGCCACATTTTTGATGCCCCAACGCTGATCGCCGACAAGGCCCGCGACATCCTTCGCCACTACGTGACCAACATCCTGCCCAACGGCTACAAGGCGCAGGTGGTGGCGTACAGCCGGTTGGCAGCCATTCGCTATTTTGAGGCGTTGCGGTCAGCCCGCGATGAGTTGCTGGCTGAGGCCCATGCGCTCTCGCCCGAGGACAATGCGCTGGATGACGAGGCGCTGTGTCAGCGTCCTGTGAGCGTGCAGGCGGTGGTGCAGGCCTGGCGCTACCGCGACACCCTGGCGCGCATCGAATTCGCGCCCATCATTTCGGGCAGCAACAACGACGACCCGGCGTGGAAGCAGTGGACCGACGGCGCAGCGCACGAGCAGCTGATCAAGCGCTTCAAGAAGCCTCTACTGCTTGATTCCAAAGGGGCCAAGCCTGCGAAGACCGACCCGCTGG
>AOMP01000028.1_pt1 | contig 13762 bp, 18 predicted proteins | sample 537838 | NCBI WGS metagenome assembly AOMP01 (sample SAMN02954329, study PRJNA184676) | mine drainage metagenome | biome: terrestrial; feature: Kristineberg Mine; material: mine stream; isolation source: low temperature acidic, metal-polluted mine stream | place: Sweden: Kristineberg Mine
TGCACCCCTCTTTGGCGGGCCGAGGGGGCCAGCATGCTTCCACCGATTCCCCGGCAAGATCTGCCTGGCGGGCTGATAGAGCGGTTTGTCGGAGACTGTACGCAGCAATTGCTCTACGCGCTGGTGTTCCTGTCGCCTCTATCTGCGCCTCGATTTTTCTCGAAAAAAGAGGGCCGTAGATTTCCCGCAGAGAATGACACCGTTTTTGCAGGATATTGAGGAGGTCCCAAATTATCCATCAATCGTAAGTATCAAGCGCTATCCAAACCAGATGGGCATGAGCGTAGCCATGGTCAGGCCCCTTGAGGGGGGCGCAAAATTTAGCGCATTTGGCGCCCAGCACACGAGGTGTTGGAAAGTGGCAAGCTATATGAATGGTAATGAGAAGCTGTAGAACAGCACTCGCCTGGCGGACCCTCAAATAAGTTGACCAGAGGACCATCAATTTGGCTGACCACACTCACATAGTGGCCTTGTGGGCAGAGGAATGCTGCTGCGGCTTGCGTCCGTCTTCATAGAGCGCCTGCAGCTCGCTGCGCACCACGTTGAGTTCCATATCAATGGCTGCAATGGATGAGCCCCGTATGTCACGTTGCTGGAGCAGAGCATGGCGATGGTTATGGAGTTGGCCAATGCGGGCGTTGCGGTCGCTTTCGTTCATGATGCTGCTCCTGTGGTTTTTTATCGGGCACGTCTGTCTCTATCCTCGGGGTAAGCATCCTCTTCGATGATCACCCTTCTACTAAAATACCCACGTTTTCGCATGAATATTCCGAATTTATTCAGCACGGCTGCAGCTATCAGGGTTTCCAGTGGCACCAGGAAAAGCCCGTCCAGAAAGCCTGCTCCACCTACGCCGAAGAACCAGCCATTTTGCCACTCTGCCGCAATACCCGCGCCGTAAAGGTCCGGGATCAGGGTGCCGATAAAAGTCAGCGGATAGGCCACCGGCCAGTGGAAACGATCCCCCAGAAGCAGAACCAGTATCGGCCAAATCACGAAGCCGCCAGTAAACAGATGCAAGCCGGTGATGCCCCAATACTGCGTGAATAAACCCATGGTCACGGCAAAGAACAGGAAACCGATAATGATTCGCTGATCTTTGACTTGACGCCAGTACTTCAGGAGAAGCCCGATGCTGATGAGGGCGGGGAGGATGGCACCTTCCAGGTTATTAATACCTGTCAGATACACCGCAATAGGCGCTGAAAGAAAGCGCAGATATTCCAAGTTAAGCCAAATAGAAAAACTGATATTTTGTGTCAGCATTGTGGCCAATACCCAATGAACAAAGGCGCGGTAAAACCGCGCCAAATATAATGCTGATTATCAGAACTGAGGTGTTATCGTGCCGCCAGCGCTAATCTTAACATAGCAGTTACCACCAAACGGATAGGTGATAGCTGTTCCAACCGCAATACAAGCACCAGGAATTGCCTTTTGAATAGCTGCTGCTGCATCGGTAGCAGCAGACGCGTTCGTACCTTTTGTGCCCGCGAGATTAACGAGAATCTCGAATGGACCGGCATCAGTAGGCGCTATTTCTCCAGGAACCTTTGAGCCAGCAGGAACAACACCAACAGTTCCTAATGTTGTGCCCTTGGTGTCATAGGCGTAGGTAGTGCCTGCGACCCCTGGAATAGGGTCTGCTGAGTTCGAACTCAATACACCTTGAGGTGTTGCACCCACTGTAGCTACAAGAAGCGTGGTTTGTCCGGCCTGTGCTGCGGCCACTGCCGCTGTGGTTGCAGTCAATGCAGCATGGAAGTTTGCTGCTACGTCAGTGCCCTGAGCCGTAGCAATATACTTCTCGTACTGCGGAATGGCGATAGCCGCCAAAATGCCAATAATGGCAATAACGATCATCAGTTCGATAAGGGTGAAACCGGCTTCGGCGCTGGCCTGCGCCTTCTTGACTAACATACTCATGAGTAATCCTCCATGGGGTGAATGAGTGCCCACGGTGTTTCTGTGGGTTACAGAAAGTGAAGCAATTTTTGTGCCTTATGCTGAACGGCTCACTAAAAAAACTCTACCTGCTTGTATTTGCTTTATAATCCAGGGTTACAAAAAAATGCGTGAATTTGAGTGACTGTCCGAGCGGATGGCCGTTTCACGCTCCCCACCGTAAAACCGGGTTATCATTCCTGGTGCCCACTGTGAAATCGGGTTATCGGTTTTTATGCTCCCACTGTGAAGCCGGGTTATCAGTCCAGCTACCCACCATGAAAACGGGTTAGCAGTCCAACTACCCACCGTGAAATTCGATGTCAGCATATGTCTGTCCACTGTGAAATCGGGTTATTGTTGATCGCTAATTTTTGTGTGATACTCAAAAAAGGTGCCAACGTGAGGTCAAATACAAAACACCCACCATGATCCCATCGGATACCTGTTACATCAGATCACCCACGGCGGCCATGCTGATCGGGAAATCCATACGTACTGTCCACAACTGGATGGAAGATGGGCGCATCGAAGGCAAAAGAATCCCATACCCAGACATACCTGCGGGTTTTGCTCAACTCATCAACCTGTCAAGCATGCAACCACTCATCCCTTTTTCTATGACAGATGCAATCATGGAAAGCATCTCTAAAGCGGACAATTACAATCATGAGGAAATGGTAAAGGTTGGCCTCCTATTCTATGAAGTAAAACGCTTTAAAATAGCCGCAGAATGGTTCACCTGTGCGGCCAAGCACAATAACAATGAGGCCATGCTATTATTATCAGACTTTTTCATCAGAGGGCTTGGCGTAAAGCAAAGCCATGCTATCGGTCTGCAGTGGTTGGGTAAATCCTCTGAAAATGGAAACATGCGTGCAACAGAAAAAATAAACAACCTATTACGTCTCCTTAATAGCTAATGGGAATAAATCAATGAGCATATATGACAACACCATTTTCGTCAGCCTGAATACTGCTGCCATGCTTACTGGAAAATCCACACGAACCATCCGCAGTTGGCTAGAGACAGGAATAGCTAAAGGCGGTGAATCATTAAATGATAGCACTGAGAAAAACTTGGTTGTTGATTTAAGAAGCATAAATCAGCACATCCCCATTGAGCTAACGCCAACACTTATGGATTCTATTGATAAGTCCGAGGCAGGCATGTCCGAGGAAACAACGAATATTGCAATCGCATTTTCCAGTTCTAACGCAGACAAGATTGCCATCCCATGGTTTGAACTTGCCGCAAAACAAGGAAATAATGATGCCATGTTTTGGCTGTGGAAGAACTATCAGACTGGGTGCGGCGTAGAACCAGATTTTGCCGTAGCGATACAGTGGCTCGGAAAGGCTGCAAAACATGGGTCAATAACTGCACAGACGACCGTGGAAAGCCTTAAAAAGATAAATGATATCCTCATGGAACAACAAAAGGACGAATACAAGGCCATTATTGAGGATATAAAAAGACTTGCAAACATGGAAAACGCTACGACCACGCAGAAAACATAAAGCAAACATAAAAAGATGATTTTATGATGGGGATGGCATTTAAAAGTGAAAAGAATGAAAAACTGGCGCAATCATTGGGTATCAGCATACAGTCTCTAGAACTCAGGTTACGGCGTTTGATTCTGCAAATTAGCGACAGGGCAACACCTGCCGCAGCCCAGCTCAGCACACTGGACCTCGCCGAAGCCAACTTACTCGGCTTGCTCAATTTATCCGCCAAAGAAATGCGTGAACTCAAGCACGGATTGGGCTTGGTTGAGACCCGGAAACTGCCATAACACGCACCGTTCGCAGCTTCTCTACACCTTGGAGAGCGTGGTGTCATGTGGCGGAAGATGTGCTGCAAGGGCATCCCATTCGATATGGTATACGCCGATGAAGCGCAATGGAGTGGCCAGTCGTCAAGTAACCCAGCATCGCGCATCTCTGAGAAGCAGCAATTCATCCGCAACGACTAATGTCTTGGCCGAACCGCTCCCCGCAGTTATGCGCGCTCTGATCCACTTCCGGGGCCGGGCATGTCATGTGTGGGCCAGGTCCGCAACAAGTGTTCCAAACTGTGACTTAATAAACTCAAGAGCATCTGCGTCATCCATCAGCAGTTTTCTGACTGCATTCTCGTATTGCTCTCGGGTTTGAAAACCCAATTTGCGAACTATTTCTGTAAGCAATGGCGTCTCGCGAACAGGATAGCGGGAGATAATTTTTTCAAGATTTTCGTCATCAATAGTTTGTTTCAAGGCGGTGACTTCCTCCTTTACTATAGCAGCTACATCAATTGTGATGTTGATCTGTCGGCCCACCGAAATCTCTGCTTGCTTTGGCCAATGCTTGTCAAGCTCATCTCTTAGTGTTTTCTCAACTGCGCGCTCGCTAAGGCGTTGCATATGCGGAGCAACCGCTGCAAGAGCAGCATTCTTGGCGCCGATTACAAGAGCATTTGGCTCTTCGCCGGTTACTGTCGCATAGCGAACAGCGATTTTTCTCTGAATTTCCGGGTGGTAGTAGAGCGACTCAACAGAGTAAACCGATACCGCATAGACACCTTTGTCATTCAGCCGAGCAATGTCTTCATCTGTCCGTCGGTCGTTATCTACAATCCCAAAAGCACGAAGCCAATGAAGATCAGTTGCGCTTCGAATGCCTAAAACGGCGTGTTCCACGTCACGACAGCTTGACTTCGCCACGACTGTCACATTCGGGAATACAAGGCTATACAGAGGCTGATCAAGGCTCCGATCGTTGCCCTCAATAAATATCAGTGTTCTGCGTGACCCGAGAATATCTTTCTTCAGTTCTTCGTCGATGTTGGACTCGGATGGAACCAAGTCTGCATCCCACGAGGTAACCGTTGATCCATTGTAGGTGCATCCACGAATTAGCATGGCGCGTGCACTTGGATTGTCAAGAGGAAGCATTACATCGTGTGTAGAAACAATAAAAGCGCAATCAGGTCGTTTAGCAAAAAGAAGTGTTAGTAACGGGGAAATGATTGATCTGTGCAGATGGCGTTCAGGTTCGTCAATAAGAAGTAATGTTCCCGGCTTGACAGTGAGTACGCTCGCGGCGATTAACAGAGCATTACGTTCACCATCAGAAAGCTCCGCGACGTTATAAGGAGGGCTGCCAGACTTACTCGCTATAACCTGCTCGTTCTGTTTTACCGATATCTCAATCGGTATATTCGATAGGCGAAGAAGCTCATTGATGATTTTGATTGGAGCATCTTTCTTCGATAGGATTTTTGCCAGATCAATGTCGCCGTTGTCTACTGCACCCGCGATTGTTCGTGCCCGGACATTTTCGGCATCAATAAGGTCGTAAATTGCTATGTTCGCTCGCTGAGCAGCATAGTCGTCTTTCCAACGCGAATCAGAGCCTGTATCCCTGCTTGAGATTTGTGCTTCTGTGTTTCTTTTTTGCTCTGGTGATAACGTTACAGAACTAGAAGAAAACCAAGTCTGACGATGTGCAGATATTCGCTGTGCGGTGGCGTGGTGTGCACTATAAAACTTGTGCATTAGACTCGACTTGCCTGTTCCGTTTGCACCAAGTACAAAAATGCACTGTCCAATCTCTAGCGTGAATATTAATGGTGTTCCACTCAGCTCTGGAATCGTGAAGGCAAAAGTCATGCTGAAGGTATCCCTTTGATAAAATGAGAAAAACGCGTCTTCGAGTAGGAATGCCCAACGTTGAAGTAACAGGGTTATGCCTAGTTTTTATTGTAGCCATACTCCCCTCGGGTAAGCAGTACGCTCTTCCAGTAATTCTCCCGTTCGAGAATCGCTCGATCATCGACTTTCATGGGACGGTACTCAAGTAGCGTCAATTTGAAATTGCTCATCGCATACTCGATCCCTTGCTCATCAATAAGTTTGGTCAGTTCGTCATTCCAGCCGTGCCCGGTACCAATGTAACAACTCCATCGAGACCAAATGCCATTGCTCCCATACGCAGAGCCAACGTAACGCTTCCCATTTTTCAAATCAGTGATTAGGTAGACGCCCTTTATGTTCTCAAGAGCCGCTTTCCAATCAGGCTTGGACATCCGAAAAATCGGTTCCAAAGATGAGAAGTCATGATCAATATTTTCGTATCCACAGAAGGCCTCACCATTGTATGGCTCGCGAAGTAGCTCCAAGACCTGCATATTGTGAAAATGATTATCTGGTATTAGTGCCTTGGCTCTACCTGGCCGGCTAAAGCGAATTTTAAGGCGCCCGACGTAGTCTTTAAAATCTGGGCATAGTTCAACTTCGTATCGATCTGGGTGACGTACACAAATGCGGTAGATGCCACCAAAGAGCCACACGTCGGCTTCGTAATAAAAATCGATTAGTGAAAAAATGTACTTGCGATTGAATTCGTCCTTTTTCCCTCGCCATTCGTTCCACGAATTCCACTCACTCCGGTCTCGTACAAATACGTCGAGCGGATTGTCTTCACCATTCCAACTTGCAAGGTGAATCTTGCAATTGTCTAGATGCTTGAAGGGCAACAACTCAACTAGGTCAATCACATCGGCCTCTAGGCATAACGTAAATCCGACTGTACTGTCAGTGCAGCGTAACATCCCAAGTTGCAGGATAACACGGTCATGCCACCACGGTCGCGACTAGTCATACATTCTCTCTTAATGATGGGCAACGTGGTAAAAAAGACACAAAAAGCTTAATCCCCTGCGCAAAGCACGGATAGCAACCTGCCGCCCACTCATCCCTGGTATCGACTATATTATTTGCGCCCGATAACTGAGGATTTGTCATAACGGTATTCTGCAGCACTCCCATCTGTGCAAGTTTCCCGTTCACGAACGACTGTTACTGTCTGATACTAATTGATTCTTTGCCTGGGGGAAATGTCCTTCGCTGCATAGTGGCCATTGGAAAACTCACCCGGAGGCGGATAATCCGCGAGACCGCAGGATGACACTATTTTGTCCGTGGACAGGAGAGAGTGCAGGCGCGCCACAAAAAAGCAGCCAAACCAAAGCACCCCACTCCCTTATCTTGCACTCACTTCATTCGTGGAAAGACAAAATTACCCGTTTTTTTCGACCCGGTTTACCGGGGCGCGCGGCATTTTCGACCCCCAACCCATCCATAACCTGACACCACTATCCCTATCCGGTCTCTAATCAACCACCAACATGTCCTTAACCAGACGCAGATCTGTACCTTTGAATTTCCTTTCTCTGTCCATATTCTGTCCAGAACCAGGCTCAATGTGCCGATACCTGCCCCAGAATTTTCCACAACCGGTACATAACCCGTTCCAGATATCCCTCAGCGGTCCCTAATCAGTCACCAACCAACCCTTTACCTGTCCTTTGCCAGCCGCCAACTTATCCAGACTATCGCTAACTTGCCCCTGCCGCCCCTATCTGTCCCTAACCAATCCTTTACGTGCCAGTTACCTGTTGCGTCGGTTGGCGACACCTGAAAAATGATGCTATAAATAAACTCAGCACAGACGCTAGCACGCGGAACGAGGAGATAGGTATGGATGCTTTAAAAGCCTTGATAGACAAAGGGCCTGACAAAAAGTATTACAAGGTCAAGGCGGTCGTGCTAGAGCGTTACATGGATATTCAGACAGCACGACGAATCATGTGCATGTGGCGAGACATCGCTGTTGCTCTGGGATTTGAAGAGAAGCAATGGCATCAGGTTGCCGCCTGTTATCGGCGCGTCGACGCGCAGGTAAAAGCGGGGATACTGACGCCTGGTGGGGTCGTGGAGTCGGAAGCAAAGATCAAAGACCCTAAATTCACCCGTCTTCCATCCAAAAGGATTCCAGTCGGTGACGGGGAAGCGATACAACAGGAGGTGGAAGCAAAGTATGGCCCTGATTTTTTTAAGCCATGATTTCGTTAAGTGATGCTATATACAGATTATCAATCTCTGATGAGAGGAGCTTTGCCATGAGCACCAATACCGCTTTGATACCTGTCACCGAAGGCGCAATCCAGGGGCGCGCCGAGCCGCTGTGCGACGCCCGCGGGTACAACATAATTGAAAGGAGAGTTAAGCCATGATTTACTATTCACATGGGGACAAGGGTGGTGTCGGCAAAAGCATGGTCAGCGCGGTGCTGCTGGAATATCTGCTCGAAAAATCGTATTTACGTAGCAAAAGCAGTGCTCCGAAATTGATTGAGGGGGACGCTGGCCAGCCTGATATCGCGTTGCGGTACGAAGGGGTGGTGGAAGTTCGCGGGGTGAATCTCAATCAGGCCGGAGCATCGGACGCGGCCGTTATGGCTTTCACCGACGCGCTCGAAGACCTTGGAGAGGGGGATATCGTAGTCAATCTCCCGGCTGCGGCAGGCGACACTCTGGAACATCTGGCGGAGGTGCTGATCACTGCGGCAAACGAACTCGGCCATGAAAGCCGGGTTTTCTACAGTATCGGACATACCGCTATAGCCACCAAAAACGCCATGAAAAGCATTAACAGCGGTCTGCTCGGCGCGGTCGGGGCAGGCAACAGGTGTATCGTGTATCCCGCGTTCCTGGGAAGCACGGAGAATTTCGACTGGATGAAGTCCGGTGCGCGCGAGTCTTTTAAGGGCCACGAAATCGTCATGCCGGCGATCTCCCCAGATGAGCTGGCGCAGGTGGTGCTGGCCACGGGCGGCACGTTCGCGGCTCTTTCGGATAAGACCACATCGCCCCTGAAAATGGGAGAGCGGCTGGTTTTCCAAAGTCGGTTTTATCGTCCGGCACTGGCCGCCATCGCTGTTTTCGACAACCAGGAAAGTCAGGAAGGCTAACCATGCCGAACTCACCCGAAGAGGAACGGAAAGCGTCGGAGATTGCCTGCGTTCCCGCTGCGAAAGAGGGCGGGCTGCAAAGTATGCGCGATGCCGCCCTGGATGGTCTCCCGTCCGCATGGAGGGAAAAACTCATAGAGCATGCGGCTGCCTCTGGCGTTCGTCATGAAAATGACGTGGGTTGGCTCCTGGTAGGATCCGTGATCAACGCATGGGCCTCCGCAGCGGCGGCAGGGCAGGCCGCCAAAGAGGTCCAGGAAGGCGTGGCACGTATCCCTGACCAGATTTCCGACGGCGCTACCAGAGCTAGCGATGCGGTGCTGGCGAGCTTGCTAGAGGGGTCCAAGCAATGGGTGACCGCCTTTACCGTTGCCGTGAACGGGCGGCAGGCGAAATTGCTTGAAGCTGCGGACGCGGGTGCCGATAAAATCAGAGGAGCGGCGGAGACGTTGACGCAATCCCTCGATGCCGCCATCGAGGCGAAGAAGATGGAGGGTGTTTCCGACTTTGCGAAGGCCGCCGCTGACGCAGGGAGGGTCGCGGCGACGGCATCATTGGCGGCTCAGGTAAGCCGATCCGCAGCGGTGTCGGTTGCGGCGTTCCTGATCGCTTGCGCTATCGGCGCGGTGGCGATGTGGGGCTATCTGGATGTAGGGCACAAAGCCATGCCGGAAGACATGTCCGTTTTTGTCATGCCAGACGGGCAGAGCGTCGTAAAAATTAAGGGCGGCTCACCGGGGCCAGAGACAAAATGCGGATCTGATGGTTTCTGTATCACTGTTCCGGCACAAGGGAAGTGATCGTGCGTTATGACTTATGCAGATGATGCTATATCACTATTAGCAGCGCCAGATTGGTCTCGGGCAGATGCGCCGCTTCCCGCGCTGTGCATGTATTGAAACCGGTACTCAGGAAAAAGGAGAAAGAGCCATGGGTAAGTTGACTAGTGATATAGATGTTTTGGGCGAGCGCGCGCTGATTACGGCGGTACTGGAACAGGCCATAAAAGATGGCTTGCACGCCACAGGTAGCCGTGCGGCCATTTCCGCTCGGCGGTGGCTACTCGGTTCGGATGTGGCGGCGGGGTACTTCTGGCTGATGGGAATCGATCCTGCGGTTGCCCGTTCTCGCTTGCGCTGCACGTTCGGGGAAGAGGCAGCCGCTTAGATTCAATCCGCCATCTCCATACAGTTGAAAACCGGCCACCGTGCCGGTTTTTTGTCCAGAGTGGTAGCTAACAGCTACTGCACCCGATCAGGAGCATGGTGCCAAAAAGCGGCTTGCGCGTCCAAAGCCTTCTGCCCGCCGGTCAACCAGGGGAATAAGGATTCGTCAATCGCCCCGACGCAAGCGTCCAGATCTGCTATGCCAGCCGACTCATCATCTTCGATTGCGAACGCGGTTTCCAACGCCCAGGATGACAGGCGCATCAACCGATCAATAATCTCATACTTGCTGCTCATGGCACTCTCCGGCTTCGGGCGCCCAAGTGCGTTCCCAGTCGCAATGGATAATGGTCATGTCCTCTTCGCAGGTCACCGCGCCCAGATCCAGAATCGCGGCGTCCAGTTCCTCTTCGGTGATCGTCCGGGCATGGTACTTCAGAACATCGTCCCGCGTTGCGTTCCCGCTCACCACGCTTCCAGCCAGCCCATAAACGAATTTATCCAATTTATCCATGACACCTCTCCTTGCCTTTGTGTTTGCGGCAACCGGCACCATGACCAGTCACCATGCTTTATATATAGCACCATTCACAGCATGGCTGCCCAATTACTCGCGGGAAGCAATATGCATATCCGGGGTGATGGCGGTTTTGATCCCGTATTTTAAGAGTCCGATGACAGGTCGTGGGATCTTTCCATCACGCCCACCACGTTCAATATGAACCGCTTCCCGCGCAGGGCATGGGGTATGAAAGATAGCGCGAGCCGTGGAGGAACCAATGAATACGCTAATCAATTACCTGGGCATCTACTTTTGCAATGTCAAAGCATTGGAGGGCGTTGTGGTGCCAGCGCTTGCCAGCGTCGCCATTTTGTTGGTGAAGGGGCGACACCTCAATCACAAGCGGTTGATCTTCCTGTTGCTGTCTCTTGGTATCTCCGCCAGCGTGCTACTCAGTCGGTGGGGTGGCGGCGGTTTGCATGTGTTCTCTGCGGATCTAATTTTCTGGCCCCTTATGACCATGCTTTTCCCGGACGATTTCCCCTGGGTAATGGCTTATCCGGCGGCGTTTTTATCGGTCCTCGCGCCAGACATTTACTGTTCAGGCGCTTTTTCTACCTGGCGGGACAGCTGGTTTTTCGGCATCGGGGGGAGTGGGTTCTATGATGGGGATTTTATTGCCCCGGCCTTGACTGTAGCGGCCGCATTTACGATTCATCTGTGCCAAAAACGCGGGCTGTTCGCGTTCCGCACTTATCAGGCTATTTGAGCGCCAGACGTGATGCCGACCAAGTTAACAATATAAGGAAAACCCATGATCACCATCGAGCAAGAGAACGCACTGATCCCCAGCCTGAAAATCGACGCACTCATCGCCGGTCGCAATCACGCTATGGACCTTGTAAAACAGGCCCAGGCGTTATTGATTGAGGCGAACCGAGTTGCACAAGAAGCGTTTCCAAGCCAGCACAAGGGCATCTCACACTTTTTTACAAGGCGTTGTTATACCTACGCCAGTGCCGACTTTATGACCGATGCTGGTCTGCAGGCAGTGGAGAAGGAGGTAGATGCGGCAGGCTGGGAATACCTCTTGGATCAGTCTGGCCTAAAATCCTTTATGAATAACAGTCGGCGCGAGGCGTTTCAGGATTCGATTCATGAACGAACATTCCCGCCGCTCACGGTGGAATCTGTCATGGGGACTATTGGTGACCTGCACGAGCATCGCGGTGATATGATGGACGACGGTGTGGTGGAGGTTTATCGGTCGCTCTCCTGGGATTACAAAACGAACTCACCGATAAAGTTTGGGAAGAAGATTGTCATCAGTCGTTTTTGTGAATACTGGAAAGACACAGATCATATTCGATTTATGCGGGGCGGTTACAACGGCCTTGATGACCTCGTCCGCGTCATGTGCATGCTGGAAGGGAAGCCGGAACCGGATCATCGACACGGCATGTGTTACCAGTTAGAGGCGGCCTACCAGGCTGGTGCGAGAGAGATGGAGAATGACTATCTCAAAGTGCGATGGTATCGAAAGGGGTCTGGCCACATAACCTTTGCTGACCAACGCATGGTGGACCAGTTGAATCGCATCATCGCCAGACGGTTCCCGAAGGTGCTTGGCACAGACGGGTCGCAATGACACGGTCAGGTGTAAGCCAGTTCCCGGATCCACTTGGTGGCAATCCATTTTTCACCTTGCAGTACCGGTTCGCCCGCGTGCAGTGACCTTTGCAGGATCTTCCCATCGTTCACGCTGCGGAAAAACAGACCAAGCCCTGCATGCGGAAACACCCGCATATCCATTTCCGGGAAAAACGTACCACCGCCGGCGGGCACAGAGTTCAGATACAAAATCATTGTGGCGATTCGGTTGCCGCCGTGTTCCAGTTGCTGATTCCTCGGGGTGAAAGCGTCGTGGTGCGGGACGTATTCCTCGCCGGGCCGGTAGTGAAGCACCTGCAAGGGTTCCTGGTTCTCCAGCGGTATTCCGGTCAGCGCGGCGATTCGCTGGTTCAGCGACCGTACCAGCGGGTGATCGTTGTCCACCCAGGACATGTTGTTGTTGCGCACGGCGTCCACCCGGACCGTCCCGGTATCGCTGTCGCAGACGGATGCCTTTGCTTCGCAGGCGCGCGCGATCTCGATGAGCGCCCCGCATTCCATAGGGGCGATCAGCCCGTGAAATACCGTTGCTTGCAACGCCTCCGCGTCTACTTGAGTCAATATGCTGATGTTCATTGTGGTTACCTCCTTGTGGCACGAATGGCCGGGGGTTGCACCCTGCAAAGGGTTAATCCCGGCCTTGGCGGATGCTCGGTTTTACCAGCGGTATTTCACCGTAGCCATGAACTCGGTGGACGACGCGCCGCCGCCAAACAGTTGCTTCACCGCGACGTTGCCAGCCAGGCCCCTTTCATTGCGAAGATTGCCGTTGAACACATCGAGTCGGACTTCTGCCATGCCTTGCGTGTGCGGCAGGGGCAAGCCTTGCAAGGTGCCGTTCTGCTTTCCATTCAGGCTGGCGATCGTGGTAGCCGGGCGGGGACCGATGGTTTCCTGAACACCCAGGCGGACCTGTGGGAACAATGTGTGACTATCGACCTTGTAGCTCTTACCAATCAGCACGGCGGGCGTGATCTGGAACTGCCCGCTGGTCTGGGCACCGACCTGAACGCCCAGCGGCTGGAACCCGGTCGTGCTGTATGCGCCATCGCTGGTCTGCAAATAAGCCAGGGTCAGACGCGGGCTGACGATGAGTCCATCCACATGGCGCCAGTAAGATGCACGGGCCGCCGCGTCGAAGAATTTCCCGCCAAAAACGCCATTTTCACTGACGCCCAAGGGGCTACTGAACACCCGGTTATTCGTCCAGCCGCCGCCCAGGGTGCCGGTGATCTTCCAGCGTGGATTCGGGAAGTAATCGGCGTAGGCCCAAAGGCCATAGGCATTCTGCGAGGTGCTGTTGGAAGCATTCTGGCCGATGGCTCCGTGCGCGTAACTGAACGCCCCGCCCAGGACAGCCTTGTTGTGGTCGAAAGCCCGACCATAGCCAAAGAGCAAGCCATAATTGAAGCCGTTAGCACCACCCTCACTGGATACACCACCAAAGGGCTTGCCCCACAGTCCCACGGGTCCGCCGCCGACGATGCCGGTGGACAGCAGATTGCCGGAGACTTCCATGGCCTGCTGCTGCGTGATGGCGGTGGCATCGGCCAGAATAGGCTTAGCCTCGCCAACCGGAGTCACCACCTTGATGGGGATAATTTTCGCGGGTACGGGAACCGGGGCTGGGGCTGGGGCTGGGGCTGGGGCTGGAGCCGGTGCTGGTGCAGGTGCAGGT
>AOMP01000029.1_pt1 | contig 13629 bp, 16 predicted proteins | sample 537838 | NCBI WGS metagenome assembly AOMP01 (sample SAMN02954329, study PRJNA184676) | mine drainage metagenome | biome: terrestrial; feature: Kristineberg Mine; material: mine stream; isolation source: low temperature acidic, metal-polluted mine stream | place: Sweden: Kristineberg Mine
AAATCTGACTTGCCGCCTATTATGGGAATAACAGACGTGCCGACCATTTTGGGAGATGCTTTTGCCAAGCAACAACCGGTTCCTAAAGTCGCTTTGGCGGAGCAACGCGCTATCACTGTAGGGGACCATTGGGTTATGAAGGGGCACGAACAGGACTTTGAGGTGGGTGTCATCAAGACTCTCGAATGGCTGAAAGCGTCGGTTCCGGGCATGATCGGCTGGATGATTCTGAAACAAACTGGAGCCTCGGCAATCGGATCGTTTCAGCTTGACCCTGAAGGAATGCTGAAAGCTACATTGGGTGCCAACCCGCCGAAATACAATACCAATTACGGATCCAAGATCCCTACTCAGCCGCCTATTCCAGCACAAACACCTGCACAGTACCTGATTCACATGGAATGGGAATCTCCTGCACATGCGCATACTGGACTCGGTTATGTCATGGTCGATTATGACCTGCGCCAGATACATAACAACGGCGTATTACAGCACTTGGATAAGGGTCCCTATTATATGTTTTTTGCGCCCATGATGGAACAGGGCATGTGGCGCAAAAAACTGATGTTCTAAAGGAAAATATTTAGTGGGGATGTCCTGTCCAAAAGCACCGGAATGGATATCTCGCAGGAGGTCCGTTGAACTTTTCGCAATCTGTACTACCCTTAGTGGGAATGCGTAGTTTTCCTACTTTTTCATGTCGAAAAATCGGAGGGACACATCTATGAAATCTTATGAACTCTCAATGAACTCTCATGTCGTCATCCTGGGCGGTAACTTTGCTGGCCTTGGCTCCGCCCAGAAGGTTCGTGAATATTGTGGTGATTCCGTGCGTATCACCGTCATCGACCGCAAGGATTATCTGCTCTTCGTTCCCAATGTGCCCGCAGAAGTATTTGAAGGCCGTGATCCGGGCAAGACATTACGCATGAATATCCCTGACGCCCTGGAAGAGGACCATGTCCAATTCCTGCAGGCAGAAATCAAAGCCATTGATCCTGAGGCCCGGCGGGTGGACTTTGTTCCCAATGAGCGGCCCGGTGCCGCACCGGATAGCATCTCCTATGATTACCTGATTGTTGCCGTCGGCAACCGACTGGCCTATGACAAAATCGAAGGCTTTGCCGAACATGGTCAGACCGTCAGCGATTTTTATTACGGCAACAAATTGCGTCACTTTCTGGCCAATGACTACAAAGGCGGCCCCATCGCCGTTGGTTCTGCCCGGTTTCATCAGGGTGATGGCACCAAAGACATCACCCTGTATGGCGGGCATCCTTTCCCCCGTGCTGAAGCAGCCTGCGAGGGACCACCCGTTGAGGTCATGCTGTCCATGGCCACCTGGCTGGGTCAGCATGGCAAAGGTGGACCGGACAAAATCACGGTCTTCACTCCAGGCAGCTTGATCGCCGAAGATGCCGGTGAAAAAGTAGTCGGCAAGCTGCTGGAAATTGCCGGAGGCATGGGCTTTAACTACGTCAACGAAGCCAAGGACATTACCCGTCTCACGAAAGAGGGGGTCGAACTGGCCAGCGGCAAAAAGATCGAGGCGGAGTTGAAAATTGTCTTTCCGGACTGGGTACCCCACGACTTCATGAAGGGGCTCCCGATCAGTGATAATGAGGGCTTTGTGGTGACCGACGTGACCATGCGTAACCCAAAGTATCCAAACATCTTTGCGGCGGGGGACGCGGCCGCCATCACCGTGCCCAAGCTCGGCGGCATTGGCCATGCCCAGTGCGCGATCGTGGCTAGGCAGATCGCTAAGGATCTGGGCAAACTAGCGGCGGCAGAAGCCGACAAGCCGCTGGAGCCCGTGGTCTACTGCATCGGTGACATGGGCAACAACCAAGCCTTCTATATCCGTTCCAACAGCTGGTTTGGCGGTCCGGATCAGGTCCTGAAAATGGGCCATATGCCCTTCCTGCTGAAGATGCAATACAAAAACCTCTTCTTTAAGAATAATGGCAAGATGCCGGAGTGGGGGTTGGATGCCTCTCAACTGCTTGCCGAGAAACTCTTCGCGGCCTGACGCAAGGGGGCTACGGCCCCTGATCCGCGAGCAAAGCATAAGGAGACAGCACATGGCAGCACAACCGAAAGACGCTTTTATCCCCTCTTTAACCCCCGAGCAATGGGTGGGGCTCGCCCGCCTGGGCGATCTCGCCAATGGCGCCGAGCAGTTCATGGGTGGCCCGGCGGGCACCTTGCCCATGGCAATGGCACTACGTGCCGGTCAATGGAACGAGCGTTTTGATCTGGATGGCGGGATTGAGGAAATTCTGGAAACCATGAAGGCCTTGCGCAAGGCTGGCGCCTTCAAACTCATCAGTGAAAACGCCGCTTTTGTGACCGAAAGCCTGCAACTCCTGGCACCGCTGGCACCTAAAATTCTCGAAACCCTGCACACCATCCCAGTTACCGAATGGCTGGCGGCACTGCACATGCTGGGCAACCTGCTGTCGCGCGTGGATGATATCCTGACCTTCCTCAAGGGACCGGCCGGTAACGCGCTGGTAACCAGACTCAAGGAACTTGGCGACCTCTGGGAAGAGACCTCGGCGGATACCACCATTGTCGAAGCATTACGCCTGCTCAAGCAATTGCAAGAGGACGGCAATCTGCACCGTGTAGCCGACATCAGCCGTCAGATCGGGCTCATGACGGAGACCATCGACATCGAGTCCTTGATCGGTCCCTTCATCGAACTCAGCAGAAACAGTCCGCTCCCGGCTCTCGTCGCCAGCCTGATGCACGGCGGCAAGGCAATGACTCAGGCCCTCGCCGAAGCCACCGAACATGAGCCCAAAGACCAGGCGGGCGGCATTGCCGGGCTCTACCACATGCTTAAAGATCCCAATGTACAGAGCGGCATCCGGGTCTTGGCAACCCTGCCAGCTTATCTGGAAAAAGCAGGGGTATTACCAAAACGCAACGCGGGGTAACCTGCGGACGGGACGTCAGGCAACGACTATTAACGGCGCGGTCTGTCGCCATGAGAACTTTGATTTTACGCAGAAAATCTGCGCCGATCCAGGGCGCGGCGACTACCTGCTCCGTGAGCGAGGTAACTGGGATGCCAGGACGGTCGTTGCCGAATATCGCTATCACGCCGACGAGCAATCGCCGGGATCGGCTATGGCGCCGCCTCCGGCACCGCGTTCAGACCTTCCACTCGGCAACCGACACGCGAGGTTTTAGATGAGCCACCCATCGTAGATACAGGTCATGGGCCTCTATCCCATTAAAACTGCATAATATCAATCTTTTAGATACAGAGAGGTGCGCATGTTTACTAGAAAATGGCAACAGCTACGCTGGGTACGCTATGTGGCGCTGGCTCCTTTACTGCTGTTACTGAATGGCTGCGCGACGCACTCTATATGGTGGATATTTGATCCTCGCGGGGTCGGCGCCAAGGCCAGTTTTGATTACATGATGATCGACGTGGTGGTGATGTTGGGTATCGTCGGCCTGACCGGCATTATGATTGTCTGGTTTATGTGGCGTTATCACAAGGGTAAAAACCGCGGTACGTATGACGGGAAATGGGCACATTCGACCACGATTGAAGTGTTCGTCTGGGGTATTCCCATCGTGGCCGTAGGGTTTCTGTCTTGGGCGGTAGCGATAAATGGATCATTTGCCGTTAACCCATATAATCCGACGGTGATTACCCGTCACATGAAACCCCATGGTAATCCCATCGAGGTGGATGTGATTGCCACGGACTGGCAATGGTTGTTCATTTATCCGCAATACCATATGGCGGTGGCCAACGAACTGGTGGTGCCTGCCCATACCCCTGTTTTCTTCAAACTGACTTCTACGGCGGTGACGACGGATTTCTTCGTGCCGCAATTGCTGGGGATGATTGATGTGATGCCCGGCATGCGGACCAAGGATGCTCTGGAGAGCGACAGCATTGGTCAGTATCAGGGCGTCGCTGCCGATTACTGTGGTGCTGGCACCTCGTGGATGCTCTTTAAGACCCATGTGCTATCCAAGGATGACTTCGCAAGCTGGGTGCACCATGCCCAGCAATCCACCGGCAACTTGAGCATTGCGGGATTTAACCGGTTTGCCGAACATTATATAAACATAAACAATAAGATAGAGTATTTTTCTCGGGTTCAGAAGGGGTTATTTAATCAGGTCATCCTGGAAGTGATGCATGGCAGGAAATGGCCTTTGCCCATGTTTATGACCGAAAACATGGTGGGCTATTTGAAGAAACAGGCCGCGGAACACCGGGCTTAACCGGATTGAAGGAGAAATCGCTATGCTTGTAAATTTACCTGGTCCATGGAACCCGTGGTTGGGGCGCCTGGCACTCTCCGAAATTCCCTATACGAATCCAATTCTTGCGCCGTTATTTGTGGTCGTGGTGGTGGTCGGACTGCTGATGGTCGCCGGTATTACCTATTATGGGAAGTGGGGTTATCTCTGGAAAGAATGGCTGACCACGGTGGACCATAAAAAACTGGGGATCATGTATATCATTCTTGGCTTGGTCATGCTATTCCGGGGCTTCATTGATGGTCTGATGATGCGCACCCAGCAGGCGATGGCGGTCGGTCCACATGCTTCGGGAATGATGGGCGCCATACACGGTTATCTTACCCCCTTTCATTTTGGCCAGGTTTATAGTGCACATGGCTTGATCATGATTCTCCTGGCGGCCACGCCATTACTGGTCGGTATTATGAATATTGTGATCCCATTGCAGATTGGTGCCCGTGATATGGCCTATCCCTATCTCAATGCCCTCGGATTGTGGATTACGGCGGCGGCTGTTGTGCTGATCATGGCTTCCTTGTTTGTGGGTGATTTTGCCCATAACGGCTGGTTTGGCTATGCACCTATTTTTGAACTGGCCTATAGTCCAGGGGTGGGTGTGGACTACTGGATCTGGACGCTCCAACTGGTGGCGCTCGGCACGACCCTCGGTAGCATCAACTTCATCGCGACCATTGTAAAAATGCGGGCACCAGGAATGAAGTGGTCGCGCCTACCGATGTTTACCTGGACTTCGCTGTCCGCCAACATCATTGCGTTGACCTCTTTTCCCTGTTTGCAGGTGGCGATTGGACTGACGGCAGCTGATCGTTATTTGGGTACGCACTTCTTTACAGCGGGGTTTGGTGGAAACCTTATGCTGTATACCAATCTCTTCTGGCTCTGGGGTCATCCTGAAGTATATTTTGTCATTCTCCCCGCATTCGGAATGATCTCAGAAATCATCCCCACGTTTTCCGAGAAGCCGCTTTTTGGCTATGTCACCATGGTGCTGGCGACTTTTGCCATCGCGGGCGTATCGTGGCTGGTCTGGCTGCATCACTTTTTCACCATGGGTATGGGACCCTATGTGAGCACGGAGTTTAGTGTGGCGACCATGCTGGTGGGGATTCCCACCGGTGTCAAAGTGTTCAACTGGGCATTTACCATGTACCGTGGGCGGCTGACCTATACGGCCGCCATGTGCTGGGCGTTAGGCGCGTTATTTCTGCTGCTGGTGGGCGGTTTGACGGGGATGATGCTGTCTATTCCGGCCATCAATTATATGGTGCATAACAGCGTATTCGTCGTGGCGCACTTTCACATGATGCTCCTGTGCATCGTGTATGCGATTTTCGGCAGCGTCATCTATTGGTTTCCCAAGGTATTCGGCTATAAATTAAACGAGGCCTGGGGCAAGGCCATGTTCTGGCTCTTCAGCGCCGGGACTGCGTTGGTCTTTATTCCCATGTTTATGGAAGGTTTCATGGGGATGACGCGGCGTTTGGATTGGCCGTTTGATCCACACTGGGCACCTTACCTGAATATTCAGGTGCTTGGCATCCTGGTGTATGTGCTTTCCATACTGGCGTTTGTGGTCATGCTGTACGTGAGCATCCGTGATCGTGCGCAACATCGGGCCGCTGCGGATGCCTGGGGAACTTCCCGCTCTCTGGAATGGCTGACAGCGTCGCCCGTGCCGTTTTACAACTTTGCCGTGGTGCCGCAGGTGAATGCCAGGGACGAGGTGGCGTGGCGGCGTGAGCAGGGGCTGTCGGCCCAGCGCGCGAGCCATTACGACGCGATCCATATGCCCAATAACACCGGCATCGCCATCATTATCGGGGGCTTGACCTTTGTCCTGGGATTCGCTCTGACCTGGCGCATCTGGTGGCTCTCCCTGATCAGCCTCCTGGCCATCATCGTCATGATGATCTACCGCTCGGCGAAGGGGGATCCCGGCCATGTCATCCCGGCGGAAGAAGTGGAGTGTATGGATCGTGAGGCGGAACGCGCCATGCCGCGCGCCGATCTGCCCCGGCATTCCGGTGGCGTGCTTGGCGGCGCCATCGCTTACGATTCTGGGGCGGCTGGCGAAGGTTCCGCGAAGCTGCGGGGTGCTCCCGATCATCGTCCATGAAGCGCGCGGTACAGGTGAGGTCGTGATATGACTCACGGCCTCACCTGACCGACAAACAGATAAGGAGTTTTTATGAGTTCTGCAGCAGAGAAAGTGGATCCGGAAAAGGTGGTGCTGTGGGCCGGTGAATATGAAGGACATGACGTGATTTCCACGCGCACCTTCGGATTCTGGTTGTATATATTGAGCGACGGCATGCTTTTCGCCACGCTGTTTGCGGCCTACGGTGTGCTCAGTTATGCGCACAGCTATTATACCGGACCGACGCCCGCGCAATTTGTTGCGCCCTGGTACACCTTCATTCAGACCATGGTGCTGTTTCTCAGTGTGCTCGCCTATGGGTTTTCGATGACCGCACTGAAGCGTGGCAATCGGGCTGGCGTAATCAACGGGTTGCTTGCGGCTGGCGTGTTGGGGGTGGTTTTTCTCGGGCTGGATATCCACGATGTTCTGCGGATGTTCAGTATGCACATCACCCCGCAGACCAGTGGGGGCCTCTCGGCATTCTACATGCTGACCCAGGTACACGCCGCGCATATCTTCTTCGGTTTAATCTGGATGCTGGTGATGATCTACCAGGTGGTGCGTAAAGAATTTACCGAGGATGTCATCGGCCGGCTGATCAGTCTGCGCATGTTCTGGCAGTTCCAGGCGGTTATGTGGGTGTTTATTTACGTGTTTGTCTATTTGTGGGGGTATATGTCATGAGACATGGACACGGTAACCCGTTGGCGCATCCTGAAGTGCAGATGGCCAATAACCGCAGCTATGTGACGGGTTTTATCGTCGCGTCACTGCTCATGGCGGCGGCGACCGTTCTCGTCAGCGGGCATCTATTGCCGCCTTTCGCTCTGTTGCTGGCGATCACGGGTTGCGCCGGACTGGCGATTATCGCACAGGTTTATTTCCTGCTGCACATGGACCTTTCGGAACACAGCATCTGGAACACCGTTGCCCTGATCATGTTTATTCCCTTGTTTGTAATTACGATAGGGTTGACCTGGTGGATGTTCTCGCAGCTGTATCTGCGGACGATGCCCATGATTCCGGGGATGCCTGGGATGCATTGAGAGGGTAAATACCATGCCCATGGGACGGGAGACACCAGACACTGTGCGGTGGCTGAACCCTCCCACGCGATAGAAGGGGAGATGACGTTGGGGCGCCTCGAAGAATCTTCCCATTTCAGCCGTATATGTTAAAATATAACCATTTGAAAATTATGGGGTATGGCAGATGACACCACGAAAGAGCGCGATCAAAACCGACCTGTTTGCTGCGGATTACCACCAGCAAGCAGCTCCACGCAGGGGATGGCCATCAATCGAGTCACTGCCTCCTGGTCTTTCTTCCACAGCGTCAAACGCTTTTCAATCTCTGCAGTATCCTTGTCCATCTCTTCAAGGCATTTTAATTGTTAGCGAATCGTGTCCAGCATCATAGGCGATATAGAGTTTTTCAGGTGGCCCAAAGCGTCTGGAACCTCTTTTAGCCCCCTTTGGCGACCTTGCGGCAAATCGCACCAAATTTGTAAAATAAGCCGCTGCTCTGGTTAACTGAGGTACCCTGATTCTTGTGGTTTACCTGGATTGAGCTGGCGGATTAGTAATACCATGGAAGCGGAGTTCTGTGTAGCCTGCCTGGGAGAGGCTCTGCAACGCTATGGTGCGCCGGAGATCTTCAACACGGACCAAGGCAGCCAGTTCACCTCTGAGGCTTTTACTGGCGTGCTTCAGGCACATGATGTACGGATCAGTATGGATGGCCGCGGTCGGGCCTTGGACAACATATTTGTGGAGAGGCTCTGGCGCACCGTAAAGTACGAGGAGGTCTACATAAAGGGCTATGGCAAAGTGCCGGAGCTGATGATCGGGCTGACCGCCTACTTTGAGTTCTACAATGGTCGCCGTCTGCACCAGTCTCTCGGTTATGCTACACCGGATCAGGTTTACCTGACCGGCCAGGGCGGCGGGGCCTGTATTGTGGACAAGTATCCAAAGACCGCAGCGTAACCGTTACTCATGGATGATTTGGGGCAGCGCCATTCCGCTGCAGTGGAAGTAACCGGACCAGCTTAAACTCACCCTCTATCTGTCTTGACCAATGGGTCCACCGTAAGCCCCGATGGTCGGCAGCAGACTGATTGCGGTCATTGGGTTGTAAGATGTCTGTTCAACAGGCATTCAGGTGCCGATCGCGTAACGGGTAGCTTGGCCGACTGAATTGCATTATGATTTTCTCATCACAGCATGTCGGCGGAAGATAAGGCCATGGTGGCAGTATGGCACTTCCCTCAATATAGGCGAGATTAACACCATGAAACTCTATGCTAAATACGATACGAAAGAGGACGACCGCTGGATAGCAGCGATACCAGAAATGTCTGGCGTCATGTGGTATTGAGCATCACGCAACGATGCGGCGGCCAAGGTTGAAGCTCTTGCACTCAGGACCATAGCTGATCGTCTGGACGAAGGGGAAATGCCTGCCTCCCCAATTACCATAGAGATAATGGAAAGTGCTCAGGCATGAGCTAATGACCTTCTTTGAAGGCGAGGCTTGTATTGGCCGCACTCATTTGCATCGGACGGATGGCGTGTTCGCGTTTCATGACGGGGAAGAAATTGGCCCCAGAATGCTGGTGGGTCTTGCCAAGCAGACAGGGCTATCCCCGGAGAATTTTCGATGACCTTTACCATTTGGTTTGTAAATAGTAACCAAGCAGCAGGCTGCGGACCAAGAAAAATCAGCCTGTCTGCCCAGCCGGGATCAGTAACCACTAGACGAAATGATGCATAAGGCCTAATAGGCTATTAATTAGTGGGCAATACGAATGCAAACCTATTTATCGGGGTTATGTCAAGAATGATTACAAAAGATACCACCACAGTCACGCCAACCATTCAGGGCGAGCTTATTGAGATAAGTGTTCTGGCGACCTTGGAGTTAAGCCGTTTGAATGTAGCGTGCTTAATTGATGTTAGGCAAAAGTTCGAGCTTGAAATAGAAGGAGAGATAAATGGAGCATACTCTCTCCCATTGTTTAAGTTTAAACATCTTCTTGGGCACAAGCTCACACAAGAGGAACAGGAAATTCTGGATGAAGACTCTCCTGGAATGGAAGATATCCAAAATTTTATAACCATGATAAACGATCTACATAATGCCAAAGATTGTATTGTTGTGTGTGTTTGTAACAGCGGCAAGCGCAGCATTAATGCTGCACGCTTGCTGAGAATGCTTGGATATAATCGTGCTTTTTCTTTGGTTGGGGGATACCGCGCCATAAGGGAAGCAATGGTTACTGATCTACCACTGGCTAAATCCGGTGAGCTAACGCAGTAATGCATGAGTTAGTGGCAATCTTGCAATAGGTTACCCCTTGCTGCTGTAGGAGGGATAATGAGTGAGACCGTCAGTGTGCGAGTGGCTGTCTGCACCCATATTGAAACCGCCGGCAGTCGCCCGCCGGTACATGAGCCGGACGGGCGTATACCGACGTAGTGGCCTCTTTAGGATTTGGAAATCAAAACTAGCCGGTAAGGCCATTATTTTTCTCCGTGTCCAAAGATTGGGCCGGTATTGCCAAGGCGCGGGTCACGGCCTGAACACCCAAGCTGAAAGCAGGCATGCCAGCCACGATCGCCGCAGTCTCCAAGACGCCATGCAGTTCGGCGACCGTGGCGCCCGCGACAAGGGCTGCGCGGGCATGAAGCTCCGCTGCTGCCGCTTCGCTACGTACGAGGAGCATGCCGAAATGGACCAGCTGTTGCACTTTTCGGTCGAGCGGATTCCCGTGAATAAGCGTTTCTCTCAGGTTTTCTATGGCATCTAGGGCAGTTTCCCGTCCTGCTTGGCGGGCGATATCCTGTCGTAAGCGCCAGCTGTCAGGCACCACTCCAAAAAGTTCGACATACCGTGAACGGATAGCTTTCTCATCCATGGAGTCGCGCCTCTACGTTGCCATCCGACTCCGCCAGTGCCTGCCAGTGCCCCAAAAACCAGTCGAAGGCGCTACGCCGCTTGCTGATGTCTTCGCTCCAGCCTCGCAATTCATCGTGCCCATCGGCAGTAATACGATAAATCCGTCGTGCAGATCCGCTGCCTTCGGTATCCCAGACAGACTGGACACTCCCCCGGACCTCTAAGTCACGAAGCGCACGATAGAGATTCCCTATATCCACTTGTAGTCCGTCAGGAAGGACGCCATTGATCCGCCGGTGGAGATGAAGACCATGGTCTGGCATTTCCCAAAGCAACAGCAGGGAGAACGCGGCGAGATGTCGACCTGGCCGAACACGGTCATTACTCATGACGTCATCTGGAATTGGTGTTGGCGCCCCACCACCTCCTCGTAGGCAGCTTTTGGCAAAGGTTTCGCGCCACCCAGAGCCCGAGCATGGAGCACCAGTTCCGCTGCTTCTTCCAAGGCCGTGAGTCGAGCCAATGCTTCACCGAGATCGGCTCCTGCCACCAGGACCCCATGGTTGGACAGCAATACTGCGCTGATCGCTGGGTTCACGAACGCTCGGAGGATACCATCAACGGACTCTTGCGAACCGCGTGGTGCCCAGGCCACTACCGGCACTTCCTCATGGATTCCGAGACGCAATAATGGCTCATACACCGCCGGCAAGGGCTGTTGTGCAATGGCGAAGGCCGTAAGGTGGGCCGGATGGCAGTGAATAATGCCGCCAAAATCCCTGCGCTGGCTATAGACTTTGGCATGCATCTCAATAACTTCCCGAAATGTGGGCTGGAAGGCTTCCTGACCTGAGCCGTCCAGACCTACCCAATCCAGATCATCCGCCCGTAACTGTGCCACATCACCACCGCGGGTCATGAGCATACGCTCTCCGGATCGGACAGAAAGGTTGGCATGATTACCATGAAAAAGCAGTTCTCGATCTCTCAATCTGTTAGCGGTATCCAGAAGGTTCTGGCCAATGCTCTGAGTATTCATAGTAGTACCTCCTATTAACTATATATGTATATTACATATATATGATCAGGCGCGCCACTCTGTTCTTTGGAGCAGTCCGCAGTCTGCTTTAACGTGCTGCCTCGTGCATGTGGAATGGAGCTTATGTGAAGAAATTCTGGCGGTGATGACGGGGCCGCCTGCAGAAACAATCAGTAATGATCACAATATTACGATTGGGAGCCTCGAAAAACCTTCCCATTTCGGCTGTATATGATAAACTATAACTAGTTGAATATTATGGGGTATGTCGGATGGCACCACGAAAGAACGCAATCAAAACCGACCTGTTTGCAGCGGATTTCCACCAGCAGAAACTGGATCACGGCTCGCGCAGTGGCCGGGTGGCGCGGCAATTCGCCCGCCACTGGGCCGGGTCTAAAGCCATAGCCGCGCTACAATAGTTTGGTTTCACGCTGCCAACAGGAATGGTTATGCCGTAGGGCCAATCAGCCCTACGATCAATCATGTATTAAAAAGGATCTTCCATGAAAGCATCCCGTCATGGCACTCTGCTGCCGTTGGCCGCCGTTGTGTTGCTGTCGCTCATATGGGGTTATAACTGGGTCGTGATGAAGGTGGCGATTTCAGACTGCGGACCTCTACTCTTCGCGGCATTGCGGGTATGGCTGAGCGTGCTGGTATTGATCCCCCTGTTACTTGTCATGAAACGTCCCATGGCTATGCCGCCAGCACGCTATGTGATTCCCTTCGGTCTGCTCCAAACAACGGGCTTTGTCGGCTTTGCCCTTTGGGCGCTGGAGTATGGTGGGGCTGGCCGAACCGCTGTACTCGTATACATGATGCCCATTTGGCTCATGCTCATGGCATGGCATGGCAAGCGCTTGGCGAACGGCTCAGCGGGATTGCGTGGCTCGCACTAGCGCTCGCACTCCTGGGCCTGCTGGCCATACTTAAACCGTGGGATTTTTCTGGGAATTGGCGCGGCACCCTATTGGCCTTACTCGCCGGGATCTTCTGGGCCGCATCAGCCATCTGGCAGAAGCGTCATGCTCCGCCGGGGCAAGATCTTTTTACTGTGACTCTCTGGCAAACGGCCATTGGCGGATTGGGGCTTGCCCTCATGGCCGGGATCGTGGACCCCCTCACCATCCATTGGACACCGGCTTTTATCGGCGCGCTCCTTTACAACGCCCTTCCCGGAACCGCACTGGCCTATTTTCTCTGGGCCTACGCCCTGCAGAACTTACCTTCGGGAATCGCTGGTATGGGCACTCTCCTAGTACCTCTCATCGGTGTGGCAGCAGCATGGTTACAATTGGGGGAACGTCCTGGAATATGGGAAAGTGCGGGTATGGTCGTCATTTTTATGGCCCTGGCATTGGTAAGTTGGCAACATTTACGGTCAGATGCTCGCGAACCTACACCTACCCCTCAGGAATAGGTTATGTCATTTGTCACGAGAACGCGCCGATGTGAGGACTTTTTGGGCGGCAACCAGAAGGCTCATTGACAATTCGAATGACGGTAAACGCTGCACTGTGGACATTCGAATTATGGGTACACATTACGCGCGAGCCGAGGACCTTTTGGCATCACTACACAAAAATAGGCAGCCGACGTTTGGCTGCCTGGTATCGCTTGATCTCATTTTATGTGTCGCGCCAATCTCACGTTATGTGGCGGGAATCTCACTTTATGTGTCGTCCAACGGGTTACATTGGCCGACATGTTAAATGATATTGAAGCCCGTTAATAATCATATATCTACTGACTTATGCGTCACATATAGTGAGACTGTGCGACACATAAACTGAAATTAATGAACAAAGCCGACGCATTAAATGATACTGCTCATAGCCCCTAACCATGAGAAAAGAGCCAATGGTATTGGCAGCGCGGTTCGAGATTGATGTTGGATCCTGCAATGGTGTTTGGTTCAGTGCGGGCTAAGACTCCGGAGATCCGTTGCACTCGCCTCGCACGAGGCGAGTTAGGCTTGGAACCGGCTCATCCGAATTCAGGATGGGGCGAGGAGCCCCTATTATTCTCGTCGCGAGTGGAGAGCATGTTTCATGTAAATGAAACTGTAAACCAATTCAATATGACTTGGTATGGCCCTATCGATGCAAGATTTACAAAGGTGGCGTTTCTAGCCGTTTGGCGGTATCTAATTGAATCCATGAGCAAGAATAATTAAACCATCATATCCTCTTTAAAGGATCACTGTCTCTCAAAGACTAAAGACAATACTGATGAATTATAACCT
>AOMP01000030.1_pt1 | contig 13489 bp, 14 predicted proteins | sample 537838 | NCBI WGS metagenome assembly AOMP01 (sample SAMN02954329, study PRJNA184676) | mine drainage metagenome | biome: terrestrial; feature: Kristineberg Mine; material: mine stream; isolation source: low temperature acidic, metal-polluted mine stream | place: Sweden: Kristineberg Mine
GTATTACATCGTCCCGAAATCGAGCGTCCGGAGTTTGGCCCTCCAGAGATGGAACCCCTGGTGGAAAGACCGGAACTCCCTGATAACGATTAATCCAAAACCCGGCAACTGAAGAGGCTGATCAGTACTTATGGCGCCACGAAATTGCGTTGCCGCTGACTCCAGTGCCGGTAAGAACGCGCCACCGCAAACAAGCCCGCACCAAGGGTCCCGACAAAAAACCCGATGGGCCAGTTGGTCCAGTAAGAGAGCGCAATGGCACTCCAGATGCAGCCCTCTGCAAAGATCACGGATAGCACCAGCACGCGCATGGGATTGCCGCTCAACGCCTGGGCGGCAGCCGGCGGGCCAACCAGCAGGGTGAACACCAGAAAGGCCCCCACCACCGGCAAGGCCGTGGCAGTCACCAGGGCCAGCAGGGTCAGAAACACCAGATCCATCCGTGCGGCGCGGATCCCCTGCAAAGCCGCCAGATCGGGAAAAGTCGAATCCAACAAGAGCGGCCGAAAATACAGAGCAATCCCCACAACCACTAGCGCACAAATACCCAGTATGGGCAGCAGATCTGCGTCGCTGACCCCCAGCACCTCGCCAAAAAGCAAAGAAAATACCGCCGGCGCATACTCGCTGGTCATACTGAGTAACAACGCACCCACCCCCAAAAACAGCACCAGCACCAGCCCCGTGCCCACATCGCGGCGCCCCATGCGCACCAACTGGCGCAAGAGCAAAACCCCCATTCCGACAAAAATCAGCAGTCCGATCAGCGGATTGATCCCCAGCAGGTTGGCTGCCGCCGCCCCCGGAAAGGCGCCCAGCGGTAGGGCATGGGCGGCAAAAGCCGAGCGCCGGGCCACCACAAAAAATCCGACGAAAGCCGCGACGAAAGCGATGGCAGTGCCAGCTATCCACGTATTAATCATAAAACTGGAAAACATGTCTTATGCTTCGCAGTGCGGCCAGATGACCGGTTGCGGACGCGCCGACAAGCCCGTCACCTGAGCTACCAGCACCGCCGCCAAATAAAACAGAAACACCAGCGTCACTACAAAAAAGCTCACTGGCCAGGCGTTACCGGAAAACCAGTAGTAACTTTCATAGGCCATCCAGATACCACCCCAGACTGCCGTCAAAGCGATAGCACTGGCCCAGAATATCGCCTGCGCCGGACGCCTGCTCAGGCGAATCGCCGCACCCGCCGGGCCGATGAGCAAAGCCGTCGCCAGCACCGCGCCGATGGCCAGGGCGCAGACCGCCACCGCCAGCCCCAGAGCCAGCAGTTGCAGCAAACCGATCCAACGCAGGGAAATACCCCGTGCTGCTGCCAGATCAGGGTCAACCGCCGTCAACAGCATAGGCCGGTAGAGCAGCCCCACGAGTAAAAACACCGCGGCGGAGGCCATCAACGCAGGACCGATAAGACTCTGGGGAATCGCAAACATGGAGCCAAACATCACCGATACCGCTGCACCCGTAGTGCTGGTAGTGGTCACATCCAGATAGAGAAAGAGCGCCGACAGACCCAACCCTGCCCCCAGGACAATACCCGTGGCAAGATCGCGCTCCCGTACCTTGCGTACCCCCAGAAATTCCATCCCGAAAGCCGCAATCCAGGCCATGCCCAGAAAACCCAGCAAGGGACTGATGCCCAGCAGGAAGGAAGCCGCCCCCCCGGCGCTGCTCACATCGGCCAGGGCATGCCCAGCAAAGGCATTGCCGCGTAATACGGTAAACACCCCGATCACCGCGCTGACCAGCGCTGCGCAGGCACCGACAAGCAAGGCGGTTTGCACCGGCTCACTGCCCAAAAAACTGGAATGCGCTAAAAACGTCCACAGATTCTCCATGATACTAAACCCCCGCTACCGGATGCGACTCATGCGATGTCGTGCCCGTCTCAAGCTCTTCAGCAGCGAGATCGGGTAGCACCAGTATCCGCTTGCCGTGACGCAACACCGTAACCGAATAACCATAGAGCTTACCCAACACCTCAGGCTGCACTACCTCTTCCACGCTCCCCGCAGCGGCCTGTCCACCCACCAGATAGACCAAACGATCCATCACCGGCAGCAGAGGATTCATATCGTGGGCCGTCACCAGCACGGCAATGTGCTGGGTGTGGGTCAACGTACCGAGCAGTGCCACCAGTGCGTTGGCACTGCCAAAATCCAGATTGGCCAGGGGCTCGTCGAGAATCAGCAGGCGCGGCTGACGCACCAAAGCATGGGCAATCACCACCCGCTGTTGCTGACCGCCAGAGAGTTCTCCTACCCGCTGATCGGCAAAGGCTCCGGCCCCGACCGCATGCAACGCTTGATCTACCAAGGCTTTTTTACGGCCGGAAAACAACGGCAGACCAAGGCGATGCCCATCCAGCCCCAACTGCACCAAATCACGAGTCCGCAGGGGGATGTCCGGATCAATGGCAATTTTCTGTGGCACATAGCCCACCAGAGCACGGCGCTGATCCGCCGGTGCGCCATCAATCAGAACCTGCCCAGAGCGCTGCGCCGTCAGGCCCAGTAGGCTACGCAACAGGGTTGTTTTACCTGCCCCATTCTCACCGATCAGGGCGCAGAGCTGGCCAGGATAAAGGTCGAAACTGACATCCCGCAAAATGCTGCGGCCGCCCAAATCTACCGAGAGATGAGCGACCGAAAGTATCGGATCAGACATTGCCAACACCGGGCTACTTCCGCACAGTCGTCAAAATGCCACGCTCCACGGCATTACGCAGGGCATTGGTTTCCGTCAGCATCCAGGACTGATAACTATCACCCGTCGGCATGGTTTCATAGACACCGACCACGGGGATATTCTCTGCTTTCGCCTTGCTCAGAAAAGAAGCCGTCAACGAATTAGTAACTTGCTTATTATAAACAAATGCTTTTATTTTATGGTGCTTGATGAGCTGATTCTGGATGCTCACATCCTGCGGCGCCGGGTCGGTACCATTCATGATGGCGGTCTGCAAATTCCAAGGTGTTTTGATATCGCAGCCGGCAGCCTGCAACAGGTAGTCTGCAACAGGCTCGGTCACAGCTACCGGCGTGCCACCGAACTGGGCCTTGAAGCTGGCGATAGCCTGATGCCAGGGCTGCAGAGAGACATCAAACTTGCGCACATTGGCGGCAAAATAAGCAGCATGGGCCGGATCCAGTTCCGCCAAGCTTCGGGCAACCGCCTGGGCAACTGCAGGCATAGTCTCCGGTTTATACCAGAGGTGGGGGTTTTTGGTACTTTCCGGCAGGTGAAGTAAATCCTGAACCACAATCACTTTGCGCTTGGGATTAGGGTCGGACGCTAGAATCTTTTTGACCCAACCATCGTAGCCCACGCCGTTACGAACCACAATCTGCGCCCCGGCGATTTCACGGGCCACAGCAGGGCTGGCTTCAAAAGTATGGGGGTCGGTATTAGGATTGCTTTCAATGGCGCTGACGGTGACATACCCCCCGCCGATCTGGCCGATCACATCGGCATACTCATTTTCTACGCCCACCGCATAAATCGTCGCGGCAGTAGCCATCTGTGCCATGCCCAGCCCAGCGAATAAAGCGATCAGTGGCAACAGGGCAGGCATCCGGCTGCGTAAGCAATGCTTAGGCATTGAACGGACCAATGCCTTCTGATGGTTAAACGGAATCACGGGCAAATCCTCGGAGGCCGACGTTATGACCAGCAGACAGACACTAATCTTTGTAATGCAACATTGTTGCAATCTAGTGAAACAACACATCATTGTCAAGCGTGAAAACACATGCGTAAAGTGACGCGCGCCCACGCAACGCTGAAGACTTTCACGCCCAGCACGAGAGACCGGAACATCCGAACTGGTCCCCAGCTTCCCCTGCCGTGAAGCTTGGGGGTAAGATAAGGAGATCACTCCATTACCTGCGGGAAAATACCTCATGAGCCAAGCCCCCCACCCCACCCTCGATACCGGCATACTGACCCAGATTGTTGATGACATGCTGGACCTTGCCCGCGAGCAGGGGGCCAGTGCGGCAGAAGCTTCCGCCAGCACCAGCAAAGGCTTATCGGTAACGGTGCGGCTGGGGGAAGTCGAGTCTATTGAATATCATCAGGACAAAGGGCTGGGGGTGACCGTCTATCTGGGCCAGTCGAAAGGCAGCGCCTCTACCTCCGACTTCTCCCGCAAGGCGCTGTCAGAGACGGTTTCTGCGGCACTCACCATTGCCCGGCATACGGCAGCAGACCCCTTTGCCGGGCTCGCCGACCCCGCACTGTTTGCCACAAACTTCCCGGAGCTCGACCTCTATCACCCTTGGTCCATAGATGCCGACACCGCCGCTGATCTGGCACGCCGCTGCGAGGTCGCCGCCCGCGACAGCGATGCGCGTATTCACAACTCCGAGGGCGGCAGTCTCGGCACCGGCGAGGGTGTCTCGGTCTACGGCAACACGCTGGGATTCATAGGCAGCAGCCGTTCCTCGCGGCACAGCCTGTCCTGTTCAGTGATTGCCGAAGATACCAAAGGTGGTATGCAGCGGGATTACTGGTATGATGTGGCGCGCGCAGCGGCTGCTTTGGCAAGCCCGGAAGCGATCGGCAAAACAGCAGCACAACGGGCTCTGCGCCGACTGGATGCCCGCAAGGTAGCCACTACCAGGGCCCCAGTGCTTTTCGAAAATCAGGTCGCCGCCAGCGTCATCGGCCACCTCGCCAGCGCCATCAGCGGCGGCAGCCTGTATCGCAAAAGTTCCTTCCTAGTCGACAGTCTCGGCAAGCAAATCTTCCCGGAACACATCCGCATTTATGAAGAACCGTTACGGCGACGCGGACTGGGTAGCAGCAGTTTCGATGGCGAAGGCGTCGCCACCCGAAACCGCGATATTATCGCCGACGGTGTATTGGAAGGTTACATTCTCGACAGCTACAGCGCCCGTAAATTAAACATGAAGACCACGGGTAATGCCGGCGGCGCCCACAATCTCACCCTGCAACCCGGCGATGCCTCTCTGGAAGACCTGCTCCGCCAGATGGGACATGGCCTGCTGGTTACCGAACTCATCGGCTTCGGTATCAACATGGTTACCGGCGACTACTCACGGGGCGCAGCAGGCTTCTGGGTCGAGCACGGGGAAATTCAATATCCTGTTGAAGAGATCACCATCGCCAGCACCTTGCAGGCCATGTTCCAGGGCATGAGCGTGGTGGGCAGCGATATGCTCATCCACGGCAATACCGGCTGCCCCTCCATTCTTATTGACGAAATGATGATTGCTGGCGACTGAGGACGACGGCCATCAGCAGCAGAATCAAGCTCAACAACAGATAAGGGAGACTGCCCCAGCGCCCGTAAGGCGTTTCCCCCGCCATCGGCTGTATGGCCTCATTCAGGGTGCCCAGCACAAACTGGGGTAATTGTGCACGCACCTGCCCGCGTGGCGAAATCAGGGCCGTGATTCCGGTGTTGGTCGCCCGAATATCGGGTTTCTGCTCCTGCAAGGACTGCATCGCCGCCATTTGCAGACTCTGCGCTGCGGCGATGCTATGGCCGTACCAGGCATAATCACTGATATTCAGAAGAAAGGTGGCACCTTCTTCTACACCCTTGCGCACATCCCGGGAGAAGGACTCTTCATAACAGATGGTTATACCGGCTTTCTGTCCATCCACGGGCAAAACATAAGGGCCATGCCCGGAAGAAAAGCTCCCCAGTCCCGGTAAAAAATGATGCACCAGCGACGTGAGCAGGCTCGGCATCGGGATGTATTCCCCGAAAGGCACCAGATGCTCTTTCCGATACCAGCGCAAAGGCGCCTTACCATTGATTTCCATGGCCGCATTGTAATATTTGTGGCCCGCATCTTCGGGGACACCGATGAGCAGAATTTTATGGTGCAACGCTGACCACTGCTGCAATTGCGCGATCAGGCCCGGAATTTCCGTCTGGAAAAACAGGAAAGGCTGTTTCCGGCAAAACGATCAATTGGGTGTTCGGCGGTGTCTGCAAGATCAGATCAACGTAGTGATGCAAAATGTCGCTGATTTTACCCGCATTCCACTTTTCGGTGATGGCAACATTCCCCTGCAGCAGACTCACCCGCAGCAGTTTGCCTGCGGGATGGGTAAACGACACGGATGCCGCCGCCATGGCTACGCCGGAAATCACGAGGAGCGCCGCGACGCCCCCCATCAACACTTGGCGGGACTGCCGCCGTTGCAGCATATAAACCAGAATAGCCGCCGCCCCGGCGGTTGCCAGCCCCACCCCGTACTGGCCAAGCCAGGATGCAAAGCCGCCAAGGAAGGCATGGGTCTGGGTGTACCCCGTCGCCAACATGGGGAAGCCTGTAAAAAGACGTGCCCGCGCCCACTCCCCCAAAATCCACAGAACCGGCAGGGCCAGTAACCGGGCATTGCCGACAAAAAAGCGGGTGGCCAGCCATAAGGCCAGCGCCGGATAGACGGCACAACAAGCCGCTAGCAAAGCTACGGCCCCTTCAGCTAATGCCCAATCCATGTTGGCAAAATTATGCAGGGTGATGGCGATCCAGCTGGTTCCCGCCGCAAAGGCCGCAAAACCGAAAACGGCCCCGAGAGCGGCCGCACGGCGCGGACGTTCCTCTGTACTCGCCAGCCAAAACAGGCCAAAAAGCAGGGCGATGGCCAGCGGCCACAAGGCCAAGGGCGCGAAGGCCAAGGGCCAGGCCGCACCCAAAATCAACGCGGCTAAAAGCCGCACAAGAAAGTGCGGTTTTTTCAGTGCACCACCCTTCACGCGCTCTCTTGAGGTGCCGTTTCCGGCTGAGATGCACTGCGCGGTGGTGGCGGCGGCGTCACACGCAAAATCTGCACCCGCTTACGATCCGCTCGCAATACCTCCAGCCGCAAATTCCCCTCTTCAATCACTTCACCCATACGCGGCACATGCCCTAAGCGCGTAGCCACCCAGCCACCCAGGGTGTCGGCATGCCCATCCGCCAGGTGTGCCACAAAATGTGCGTTAAATTCTTCCAGAGGAATCAAAGCATTTACCAGGAAATCTCCATCCTCCCGCGGAGCGATCATCACATCCTCATCAATATCATATTCATCCTCAATTTCACCGACGATGATTTCCAGCACATCCTCAATGGTGATCAGCCCGGCGACCCCACCGTACTCATCTACCACCACGGCCATGTGATGCCGACCCGTGCGGAACTCGTAAAGCAAATGATCCAGATGCTTGCTTTCCGGGATAAAAGTCGCCGGACGGAGCAATTCCGTCAGCCGCGGCGTTGGCATGTCACCCCGACAACCCCGCAACAGGTCTTTGGCCAGGAGAATGCCGCGCACATCATCGCGATCATCCCCCACCACGGGAAAACGCGAGTGCCCCACCTCGGACACCCGGGCGACAATCTCTGCTAAAGGCATATCCAGTTCAATCACTTCCATCTGTGGCCGAGGAATCATCACATCCCGCACCGTGAGCTCGCCCATACGGAAAATTCCGTCCACCATCCGCGCCGCTTCGGCATCGATAATCTGTCGCTCGCCCGCCTCACGGACCAATTCCAGCAGGGTATCCTGATCTTCCACATTGCCACGCAAGGACTGGGTAAAACGCTCCCACCAGCCCCGTGGTCGTTCCTGGTTACTGCGATCATCACTCATGCATTTGGTTCAGGTAAGGGTCGGCCACACCCATTGCAGCCAGCAATCGGGTTTCCAGCGCCTCCATCTCCTGCGCCTCGGCGGCCACTTCATGATCATAGCCAAGGAGGTGGAGGGTGCTGTGAATGAGCAGATGACGATAGTGATCGCGCAGGTGCTTGCCCTGCTCGACGGCCTCACGCATCACCACCGTCGGCGCGATAACAATATCGCCCAGCAAATCGCGGCGGAACATGGGCAGCTGCACATCCTGCGGGAAGGACAAACAATTGGTCGGCCTTGCCTTGCCCCGATATCCCTCGTTCAGGGCAGCAATTTCGGTATCGTCCACAAAAGTCAGGGATAGATCGCAGATCCGGTCATCCGCAGATGCCCGCGCCGAAGGAGCGGACAGCGCCTGCAATATCGAGCGACGCGCCTCAGCGCGGGAAGGCAGGGGCAAGGCCGCAACAGTATCATCCACAGCCATGCGCAAATAAAGACGGCTCATATCTTCGCTCCGAAGCGGTCATAAGCCTCCACAATCCGGGCCACCAGCGGATGACGGACTACATCGGCACTTTCAAAAAACACCATCTCCACACCCGGCATATCGTCGAGCACATCCATGACCTGCACCAGCCCGGAAAGCTGCCCACGCGGCAAATCCACCTGAGTCACATCGCCGGTTACCACGACCTTGGCGCCAAAACCCATGCGGGTCAGGAACATTTTCATCTGTTCCGGAGTGGTATTTTGCGCCTCGTCGAGAATGATAAAGGCATCATTCAGGGTACGCCCGCGCATATAGGCCAGTGGTGCCACTTCAATCACCTGCCGTTCCATCAGTTTGGCGACCTTCTCATAACCCAACATTTCATGGAGAGCATCGTAAAGCGGACGGAGATAGGGGTCGACTTTTTCGCTCAGGGATCCGGGCAGAAAACCCAGACGTTCGCCCGCTTCCACGGCTGGGCGGACCAGCACCAGACGCCGCACCTGATTGCTGTCCATCTGCTCCACCGCTGCGGCGACGGCGAGATAGGTCTTGCCCGTACCGGCTGGGCCAATGCCGAAGGTGAGATCATTATGGCGGATAGACTCCAGATAACGGCGCTGCCGTTGCCCGCGACCACGAATCATCCCTTTGAGGGTCTGTACGCCGGAAGACTCCACCGCCGTAACGCCCGCCTCCGCCTCCAGTTGCACATTCTGGATGCTATGGTGCACCCAATGACTGGACAGCGAGCGCCCTTGGCGTACCTGAGTATAAAGATGGGAGAGTACATCCTGCGCGACCTGCACAGAAGCGGCTGGTCCGGTGATATGAAAGCGCGTGCCGCGGGGCAGGATCACCACCCCTAAGCGTGACTCGATCTGTTTGATATGGCTGTCCAGTTCGCCGGACAGTTCGGAGAGCATCGCCGCGCTCGCCTGCTCAGCGATGAAATCGCCGTGGCTTACACTCAGCGTCTTACCAGGAGGCTCCATGGGGTTATACGGCAAGGCGCTGGCTCGCCGGTGCCACCTGCACCACACGCCCGCGCAGACTATTGGGCAGCGCTGCCGTAATTTCGACATCCAGCATCTGTCCGACCCAATCCATGGAACCCGCCATATTGACTGAGCGATTGCAGGCGGTCTTGCCCGTCAGTTGCTGCGGATCGCGGCGCGATGGTCCTGTCATCAATACTGCCTGCCGCGTACCCACCAAGGCTTGCGCGTAACCCTGCGCCAGCCCGTTGATACGCCCCTGTAATACCGCCAGACGCGCATCCTTGACGGCCTCGGGCACGCTGTCTTTCAGCTTCAGTGCTGGCGTATTGGGGCGCTGGCTGTATTTGAAGGAGAACGATTGATCAAAACGCACCGCATCGATCAACTCCATAGTCGCGGCAAAGTCTGCATCGGTTTCGCCCGGAAAACCCACGATAAAATCCGAGGAAATCTGAATACCGGGACGCGCGACACGCAGACGTTCAATTTTATCTAAATACTGCTCAACCGTATGCTTGCGATGCATACGCCGCAAAATACGGTCAGAACCACTTTGTACCGGCAGGTGCAGGTGGGGTGCCAGTATCTCAATATTGGCATGCGCAGCAATCAATTCGTCATCCAGGTTACTGGGATGGGACGTGGTATAACGCAAGCGCAGTAAACCGGGAATTCGCGCCAGGCGTGCCAGCAGATCGGCCAGGCCACCCTCACCTACCAATCCCGTCGCACCCCGGTAGGCATTAACGTTTTGGCCCAGCAGAGTGATCTCGCGCACCCCCTGATCTACCAGCGTACGCGTCTCCCGCAGGATATCGGGCATGGGGCGGCTATATTCTCGCCCCCGGGTATGAGGCACCACACAGAAGGTACAGAATTTATCGCAACCTTCCTGAATAGTGACGAAAGCGGTAGCGCCGTCACGACCGGGCCGTTGCGGCAGGTGATCAAACTTCTCCAGCATCGGGAATGCCACATCCACCTGGGGACGGCGCTCGGCCAGACAGGCGTCCAGCAAGTCCGGCAAGCGATGCAGCGTTTGTGGCCCGAACACCAGATCTACATAAGGTGCCCGCCGCCGCAGTCGCTCACCCTCCTGACTGGCCACACAGCCCCCAACCCCGATCACCAACTCCGGACGCCGCTCCTTTAAAGGGCGCCAAAAACCCAGTTGGGTAAACACTTTATCTTCGGCTTTTTCACGGATGGAGCAGGTATTGAGCAAGAGTACATCGGCGAGCAACGGATCATCCACCAGATGCAACCCATGACTGACCGCAAGCACATCAGCCATGCGCTCGGAGTCGTATTCATTCATCTGACAGCCGTAAGTCTTGATATACAGGTTCTGCAATGCATTCCCAGAAGAAGTGAGGACCTATGAACGATGATAGGGCCACCCCGAAGGATTGACAAGGGGTGGCCGCAGATTACGGAATCATCCCAGGCCAAGCGCTGATTTTAGCAAGAAGTGAAAGCGCTGATCATCCTGAACACTGCCCAGCAGACCAAAACGAGTAGCCACCGCAGTAACCTGGGGGCCCTTCGGCGTAACCGTCACATCCACCAGCATGTGTCCGTTACGCGCATGAATAATGCTGCCTTGAGGGGAAGTGCCCGCAGTTTCGGTATTGAGAATGACACAATGCATCCGCCCCAGCACCTGCGTAGCTGCCGCAAGGGTGGGCTGAAATGCCGTCGGGTAGTAATGTGTGCTCTGGCCCGTATAGATCGCCGCCAGCGGTCCATCCTCCGTGCTACAGGCGGCGAGCAGGATCGGGGACAACAACATCATAATCAGCAGCAAACGCTTATTCATCTCCATCCTCATTTAAAATCCAGAAAACCAGTTTTCCACAACGCCAGTATAACCCAAATGGAGTCCGGCATGACGCCGCCCGCGGCACCGTGCTACAATACGCGCCGTTCCTTCGGCGACGCGATGACCAGCGTTTTGCCTCCACCGGTGGAGAAAGCCCATGTCCCGATCTCCCGGGCCGATGTCCCAGGCTTGGCACTTTACCCGCGAGTTTTTACGCGATCCTCATGCTATTGGGGCTGTGCTACCCAGTTCACCCTTCCTCGCCCGCCGAATGGCCGCTATGGTGCCCCACGGCCCCGGCCTGGTGGTCGAATTGGGGCCGGGTATGGGGCCAGTAACCAAGGCCTTACTGGAAAGCGGCATCTCACCGCAGGATCTGGTTCTTGTCGAGCAGGCGCCGGCCATGGTCCACCACCTGCGTCGGCATTATCCCGAGCTGGAAGTCATTGAAGGGGACGCAGCACACATTCAACACCTGGTGGCGCATCGCGGCCCAGTCCGCGCCGTGGTGTCCAGTCTGCCGCTGCGCAGCATTCCCAAAACGGTCGTTGAACGCATCTTTCAGCAACTGCCGGGAATCAGTCGCCACGGTACAGTATTCATCCAGTTTACCTATCACTTCCGCTGTTCCTGCGCGGGCTTGCCAGCGGACTTTCGTCGGGGAAGGATGGCTGTGGTCTGGCGCAACGTGCCGCCAGCACGGGTGGATGCCTTTATTTACCACGCACCCCAGCAGCGCTGATTGAGTCGCATTGACATAAGAAGAGGCGAAAATGATGCGGCATGACCAGAAGACGCAGAGTCCTGCGCCAAACGACGGGCCACTGCCTTTTTCCAAAATGATCACCAAAAACCCACCTCCCTTGCGCCATGCCCCTCGTCTGCTATGGCCTTGGCTGACCTTACCTGCCTCTCTCACTGCAGCGCTGCAACGGGCTTACGAAAAGCCGCATATGGTGCAGGCGCTGCTGCTGGGTAGTGGACGTGCGAATCCAACGCCGACTGAGCGCTACCTATTACGCCTACATCGCGGAGAGCAGATTTTTTGGCGCGAGGTCCTCTTGCACGGTGGCGACGTGATGCGTCCGGCGCTCTGGGCGCGCACGACCATTCCGTTGCGCGGGCTACGTCGCGGCCTCTTACCGCTGACCAGGCATGGCACGCGCCCCATCGGCAATACCCTATTCCGTCACCGCCGCTTGTGGCGCTCCCCGATTCAAGCCGAGAGCCAGCCCCGATTCGGCCAGCACCGCTGGCAGCGGCGGTCGGTATTACGTCGCGGTGGTGCAAGTGTCCTGGTCGAAGAGCATTTCCTGCCGGACCTGCCACGCTGGGCTGGTCGAGGACGACGCTGATGCGAACGATTCCCGCGCCGCGCCGCCAACGCATACGCGCCTATGCGACCCTGATGCGCATGGATCGTCCCATTGGCACTCTGCTCCTGCTCTGGCCCACCTACTGGGGACTCTGGCTAGCCGCAAAGGGGACTCCGTCACTTGGTCTCTTCCTGATTTTCACCGCCGGCACCTGGCTGATGCGCTCGGCGGGTTGTGTGATCAATGATTACTTTGACCGCGATTTCGACCGGCAGGTCACCCGCACCTGCCAGCGCCCTCTGGCGACAGGCCTGATTAGCTCGCGGGCAGCACTGCGCCTGTTCGTCATCCTGTGCCTGCTGGCCGCAACCCTCCTGCCTCTGCTCAACTGGCTGACCATAGGGTTAGCAGGTGGCGCAGCGTTCATCACTGTTACATACCCGTTATTCAAACGCTTCACCCATCTCCCGCAAGCCTATCTGGGCATCGCTTTTTCCTTTGGTATACCGATGGCTTTTGCCGCGACCCTCGGGCGAGTTCCGGCACTCGCCTGGTGGCTGATGCTGGCCAATGCCTGCTGGGTCGTCGCTTATGACACGGCCTACGCCATGGCCGACCGTCCAGACGACCTCAAGGCCGGAATCAAGTCGACAGCCATTCTTTTTGGACGCTTTGACCGTCACGCCATTGCCGGCCTGCAAGCCATCATGCTCATCATTTTTTTCGGGATCGGCGTCACGCGGGGCATGCATTGGCCTTATTGGATCGCCTTGGCGGGTGCCACCGTTCTCGCGGCCTACGAGCAGTCGCTGCTTGGCGGCGACCGGGATCAGGCGTTCCGCGCTTTTCTGCACAATAACTGGATTGGTCTGCTGCTCTTCTGGGGGATTGTCGCGGGCCTAGCCCCGAGCGGCACATTTATAATACCGGGAGCCCTATGAAGATTGGCCATTTCTGGGTCATCCATGCCCGTTCAGAGCACTTTGAAGACAACCATTGACAAACTTATACACAATCCACTCATATACAGAGACAAGCTTGGGCAATTCCAGCACGTCATTGATGTCAATTATTAACACACTGTTTTTTATTAGCTTTTATTTTGCACCTTTTTTAGGCACCCACTCTAACGCGTTGAAGAACAGGGGGTCTGAGACTTTTCAAGATGTTCATACACAGACTTATCCACAGAAGTTGTGGGCAACTTCATGAGCGATGAAGCAAACTGTATTCAAGTAGCCGTCAT
>AOMP01000031.1_pt1 | contig 13178 bp, 14 predicted proteins | sample 537838 | NCBI WGS metagenome assembly AOMP01 (sample SAMN02954329, study PRJNA184676) | mine drainage metagenome | biome: terrestrial; feature: Kristineberg Mine; material: mine stream; isolation source: low temperature acidic, metal-polluted mine stream | place: Sweden: Kristineberg Mine
AGGAAGAGCGAAAGCAGACTATGTTTGATCTGTTAGCGAGTGGCCTGCAATATCTCTGTAGCCCGCCACTTCTGCGCCAACTTATCCAGGACAGCGTTCACAAAGCGATGGCCCTGTTCGGCGCCGAAGTCCTTACCTAGTTCTATCGCCTCGTTAATGATCACCCGATAGGGGGTTTGCGGATGATCCCGCAACTCATAGGCGGCCAGACGCAGAATCGCCCGTTCGACTTCGCTGACCTCGTCGGCCCAGCGGCGATCCTGAATTTCCTGAGCAATGGCAGGGTCCAGCCCGGGGATTGCGGCACAAACCCCTTGCCAGAGACTTTTGAAGAAAGCGACATCAGCGCCCTGCAAGCGCTCAGGGTCAGAGGTAAATTGCAACTCAATCTCTGTGCAGTGGCCGGGATTCATTTGCCACTGATAGAGGGCCTGAACGGCAGCTTGACGCGCCAGACGACGGCGACTGATTTTCATGGGTGCTGTTCAGATCTGACGCAACAACTGCACCATTTCCAGCGCAGTCATCGCCGCATCAAAGCCCTTATTACCTGCTTTGGTACCGGCGCGCTCAATGGCCTGCTCAATGCTATCCGTGGTCAGCACTCCAAAAATTACCGGAACCCCCGTATCCATGGACACCTGGGCCACACCCTTGGACACTTCGGCCGCGACATAATCAAAATGCGGGGTACTGCCACGAATCACCGCACCCAAACAAATCACTGCATCATAATTACCACTGCGCGCCAGTTTCTGCGCAACCAGCGGCATTTCATAAGCACCCGGAACATAGACGACGTGAATCTGTTCTTCTTCGGCACCGTGACGGCGCAACGCGTCGACGGCACCCTGCTCCAACTGCTGGGTGATAAAGTTGTTGAAGCGGCTGACCAACAGGGCAAAACGATGCTCACCAGCCTGCAAACTGCCGTCGATATGACGAATCATGACTCATCCTCGGAAACTTCTTGAAAGGGACGCTGGCCGACGATCTCCAGACCGAAACCGCCGATACCACGGTACTGAAACTGGCTGTCGCTCAGGACCACCGCCTGATGTACCCCCAGATCGGAGAGAATCTGGGCGCCGATACCAAAAGTGCGTAGAACTCGCCCCGCGTCTCCAGCCTGACCAGGCCCCTTGGGCTTTTCAGGCAGCGCGGCAACCTCCCGCAGGAGTTCTTCGACACTCTCCTGGTGGTGGAGGTAGACCAGCACACCGCGACCTTCCTCGGCGATACGCCGCAAAGCCACGGTGTTTGGACTGGCTTCACCAGCGAACAGATCATTCAGTATTTTGCCAACCTGTACCCGCACCAGTACGGGTTCATCACGCGCTTCCAGATCGCCAAGGACCAAGGCGAAATGCGTTTCGCGGGCGACCCAGTCACGATAGATATGGAGCTGGAAGGCGCCGTATGGCGTGTGCCACGGGCCGCTCGCCTCGCGCTGTACGATGCGCTCCCGCTCCAGGCGATAACGGATGAGGTCGGCAATAGTACCAATTTTGAGGCCGTGCTCCGCCGCATAGGGAAGCAGGTCGGGCAAACGCGCCATTTCGCCGTCGGCGTTGAGAATTTCGCAGATGACGCCAGCGGGTTTGCAACCTGCCAGTCGGGCAAGGTCGACGGCCGCTTCTGTATGGCCGGCACGGACCAGGACGCCCCCAGCTTCCGCCGTTAACGGAAAGATGTGTCCGGGCATCACAATATCCTCAGGGCCCGCATCACCAGCGATGGCCGCCTGAATCGTCACCGCGCGGTCGGCGGCGGAAATGCCGGTGGTGACACCGCGGGCGGCTTCAATCGAGACCGTGAACGCGGTGCCTAAGCTAGCCGTGTTATGGCCTACCATCTGTGGGAGGCGCAATTGCTCGCAACGCTCGCGGGTGAGGGGCAAGCACACCAGACCACGCGCCTGCGAGACCATGAAGTTGATAGCGGCGGGCGTCACAAACTCTGCCGCCATAATGAGGTCGCCTTCGTTTTCACGCCCCTCATCATCCATCAGGATTACCATGCGTCCGGCGGCAATGTCAGCAATGATGTCCTCGGCAGGACTGATTTCGGCACTGCTCATACGAGGAACCCTTTTGCGGCCAGCGAATCACATGTAATTTCCGATTTTAACCCGGACCCGGGGTCTGTGGCCACCCAACGCTCCACATAACGGGCGACAAGATCTACCTCCAGATTAACCGCCTGTCCGGAGCGCCATTGCGCGGCCGTCGTCTGCGTTAGCGTATGAGGAATAATATTGAGCATAAACAGGTCACCATGGAGCGCATTAATGGTCAGACTGATACCGTCCACGCAGATGCTACCCTTGGCGGCCATATAACGCAGCAGATCTGACGGCGCGGTGATGGCAAATACCTGCGAACGTCCTGATGCGCTCACGTCGCGAATATGTCCGACACCATCTACATGACCAGCGACCAGATGGCCCCCCAGGCGATCGGCCAGACGTAAGGCCTTTTCCAGATTGACCGGGCTGCCCGGCCGCAGATGACCAAGAAGGGTTTTGTCGAGGGTTTCGCGGGAGACATCGACGGCAAAAGCGTCGCGCTGGAGCTCCACCACCGTCAGGCAAGTACCGGAAACCGCAATACTGTCACCCAATTGGACATCACCGAGGTCAAGTTTCCCGGCCGCGACAATCATCCGCAAGTCACCACCCTGCGGCAGCATCCCGCGAATCTGGCCCAATGCCTGAATAATACCGGTAAACATCGCTTATCGCTCCTGCGGACGCAACGTCCACTTGACATCGTCGCCCAGTTGAGTGGTATTGATCACCGACCAGCGCGGCACCTCCGCGAGATTTACATAGGGGCCGGTCACGAGCACCGGGCGCGCATCCTGCCCAAGCAGCAGCGGTGCCACATAGAGCAGCCATTCGTCGACCAAACCGGCGGTGAATAAGGAGGCAGCGATGCCTGGCCCGGCTTCCACTAGAATATCATTCATTTCCCGCTGGGCGAGCATCGTCATTACTTCCTGCCAGCCCAGCCTTGCTCCAGTTCCACGACAAGACAGCAACTCTGCACCGGCGGCGCGCAGCGCCTCCTGAGCGGCGCTTGGGGCATCCTGGTAGTGACAAATCCATACCGCGCCCGGCGTGCTAAAAAGTGCCGCATCGGGGGGGGTGCGCAAATGGGTGTCCAAAACGATTTTTCACCGGATAGCGCTGCGGGGCTACCGCCAAACGTGGCGCCAAGCGGGGATTATCGGCCAGCACCGTGCCGATACCGACAAGGATAGCACTGGCACGCGCCCGTTCCTGCTGCACATCCGCGCGCGCCGCCGCCCCCGTCAGCCATTGGCTTTGCCCGTTGGCGAGCGCCACCCGGCCATCCAGACTCATGGCCTGCTTGAGCCGCATCCAGGGGCGGCCATGACGCATCCGCTGCAAAAATCCGGGATTCAGGGCTTCCGCCGCCGCCGCCAGACAGCCCTCTTCAACCACCACCCCGGCAGCGCGCAGACGCTCCACGCCGCGCCCCGCCACCAAAGGATTGGGGTCGCGCATGGCGATCACAACCCGCGCCACACCCGCTGCAATGAGCGCATCCGCACAGGGCGGGGTGCGACCCTGGTGACTACACGGCTCCAGGGTAACATAAGCGGTGGCACCACGCGCCGCATGACCGGCTTCCGCGAGTGCGAACATTTCGGCATGCGCTTTGCCGGCCTGTAAGTGGGCACCCCGTCCGACGACGAATCCGTCTTTGACCAGCACGGCACCCACGCACGGATTAGGATGTGTGCTGTACAGCCCTGACTCAGCAAGCACCAGGGCCTCCGCCATAAAGGCAGCGTCCGCCTGCTCAGCCGCCACGAGCCGAGTCATCTCCCTCGCCGGGGATTGCCCCCTCTTTCATCCGCGCGATTTCGGCGCTGAAGGCATCAACATCTTCAAAGCGCCGATAGACCGAGGCAAAACGCACGTAGGCAACAGGGTCCATATCCCGCAAAGCCTCCATCACCAGCTCGCCGATAAGACGCGCCGGAATCTCCCGCTCACCGCGTTCGCGGATACGCCGCTGGATCATCCGCACGGCGGCATCCACCCGCGCCGTCGCTACCGGACGTTTGCTCAACGCCCGGGTCAGCCCGCGCAGGAGTTTGTCTTCATTGAAAGACTCGCGCCGCCCATCGGTCTTGACGACCATGGGCAGGGCTAGTTCAGCACGCTCAAAGGTGGTGAAGCGCTGCCCACATGCCGGACACTCGCGCCGCCGCCGGACACTCCCACCGTCATCCGCGAGGCGGGAATCCACCACGCGAGTGTCGGCATAGGCGCAAAACGGGCAGTGCATGGCTGCCTAGCCGTATACCGGGAACTGCTGACAAAGGGCTTTCATGCCCGCCCGGACACGTTCAATAACCGCTGTATCACTGGTCGCATCCAGAACATCGGCAATACCATTACCTAAGAGATGCATTTCACTCTCGCCAAAGCCACGCGTCGTTGCTGCAGGCGTACCGATACGGATGCCACTGGTGACTGCAGGCGGCCGCGTGTCGAAGGGCACAGCATTCTTGTTGACGGTGATGTTGGCCTGCCCGAGCGCTTCTTCCGCCTCTTTACCCGTGACCTTCTCGCCCAGATTCAGCAGGAAGAGATGGTTGTCTGTGCCGCCCGAAACGGCACCATAACCCCGCCCGGTCAGCACGTTACTCAGGGTTTGCGCATTGTGGATGACCTGCTGTTGATACAGCTTGAACTCCGGCTGCAATGCTTCGCGGAAGGCAACGGCCTTGGCGGCGATGACGTGCATCAGCGGCCCCCCCTGCAAACCGGGGAAAATCAGGGAGTTCACCTTCTTGGCATAGGACTCCCGACAAAGGATCAAACCGCCGCGGGGTCCACGCAAGGTTTTGTGCGTGGTGGTGGTGACAAAATCCGCATGGGGCACCGGACTGGGATGCAGACCCGTAGCAACGAGGCCGGCGATGTGCGCCATATCCACCAGCAGATAGGCGCCGATGCTGCGGGCAATCTCACCGATGCGGGCGAAGTCGATAACGCGTGAGTAAGCACTGGCACCCGCAACAATCATCTTCGGACGTTCCCGCTCCGCCTGCTCCGCCATGGCGTCATAATCGATACGGCCATCTTCTGCGCGCACCCCATAAGCCGCAACCTGAAAGAGTTTACCGGACACATTCACCTTGGCGCCATGGGTCAGATGGCCACCGTGAGCCAAGCTCATACCCATGATCTTGTCGCCAGGCTGGAGCACGGAAAGATAGACTGCCTGATTGGCCTGCGAACCGGAATGGGCCTGGACGTTGGCATGTTCGGCGCCAAAAAGCTCCAAGGCACGGTCGATGGCCAACTGCTCGGCGATGTCCACATATTCGCAACCGCCGTAGTAGCGCTTACCCGGATAGCCTTCCGCATATTTATTGGTCAGTACCGAGCCCTGCGCGACCATGACCATGGGGCTGGCATAGTTTTCCGAAGCGATAAGTTCGACATGATCTTCCTGGCGCTGGGTTTCTTTGCGCATAGCATCCCATAGCGCCGGATCGAAATCAGCAATGGTCAGGGTTTTAGAAAACATGGCCGAACTCCTTAGAACTTGAGAAAAATAGGGGTAAACACTAATGGATGCGCGCGATCACAGCAAGGGTGAAAATTTGGTGTGCGCCATGAATCTCTTTCATCCGACGTTGGTGATCCGGGTATTCGTGGGATCAGATCTTGATGCGCACGGGCTGTGGGTGGCCCTGCAAAACGAACTTCGGTGCCGCCTTTTCTTTCTTGCCACGGCGTGGCCGCTGTTTGTCCGCAAAAATATCCTGATAAGCCACATAAATGACCGGCGGACCCAGCACCCAGACCACCAAACCCAGCCACACCTGCGAGAAAGACGGCATCAATACATTGCTGATCAAAATAACCGCCCAGAGGGCAATGAGAGGATCGCGCAGTTCCGGTCGGAAAATCAGGGTTAGGGTAGTTTCTACCTCAGACTCCAGCCAGCCGTGTCCTTTGTGCAGGGCTAGGGCTATTCCGAAAAAGGCGGGCGAAAACCAGAAGTAGGGCATGAGCGCGAGGTCAGAAAAACGCTCGCCGAAAGCAAACCACCAACCCCAAAATCCCTGCCCCAATCCTGATCCATTATTCCAGGGCATCTGAATCCCCGCGAGGATCCCCCCCATGACCACCACATCCCGGCCAAATTCGAAAATCATGCCGAACACCGCGAACACCATGCCCCATAACACGGCCACATGCAGTGCGTGCCGAGTTTGCTGCGCGGTGTATTCTTCCCCCTCACTGCGCCCGACGATGCGCAAACCGACCAGCAGTCCAAGTGGCGCCAGCGCATCCATAAGCCAGCCCGGAAAAGGGATGGCAGTGAAGAGCATGGCCCCTGCGGCGAAAGCAAGCCACGGCTTGGGGCGCGCCGCCACCAACCCGGCACCACCTTCCACCCAACTCACCATTCGATCCAACCATTTCCAAGCCAAGGCACTGCTCCCGGACTGAGGGCAAACGAACTGCGCACCGCTTCGTGTCAGTTCGAGACAATCCTTCGCTATTTTAGCCAAGAACATGCGCCATTACAAAAACCGCGGTTAGCCCGACGCGCGTGCCGCTATCTTGTAGCCAGCGGCTAGCGCGATTAGACTCTTTACGGCTTTCCCGACAAAATAAAGTGCGCAATGCCCGCAGAAATGCCCGTTGATTCCGTTGGATTGGTAACCCCGCAGACCGTGACCTTTTCGGCACCTCTGGAGCTGGAGTGTGGCCGCGAACTGCCCGGCTACTCCCTCACCTATGAGACCTACGGCACCCTCAATGCGCAGCGGAGCAACGCCATCCTGCTCTGCCACGCCCTTTCTGGTGACCACCATGCGGCCGGTTACCACGGTATGGACGATCGCAAGCCGGGCTGGTGGGAGCACCTGCTGGGTCCTGGCAAGGCAATGAATACAGATAAATTTTTCTTCGTCTGCGCCAACTTCATCGGCTCCTGCAAAGGCTCGACGGGTCCGGCCAGCATCAATCCGGAGACCGGCACGCCCTGGGGACTGGATTTCCCGATGGTCACGGTGCGCGACTGGGTGAAGACGCAGACAGATCTTGCCGACCATCTGGGTATTGCGCAGTGGGCGGCTGTCGTCGGCGGCAGCCTGGGAGGCATGCAGGTCATGCAGTGGACGATGGATTACCCGGAACGCTTGCGTCATGCCGTCGTTATCGCCGCGGCATCCAAGCTCACCGCGCAGAACATTGCCTTCAATGAAGTCTGCCGACAGGCCATCATGACCGACCCGGATTTTCATGGCGGCCGCTACTATGCCCACGACACCAAGCCCCGGCGCGGATTGTCACTGGCGCGCATGATCGGACATATCACCTATCTTTCCGACAACGCCATGCGCACCAAGTTCGGCCGCGACACCCGCGGCGGCAAGGCTTTTTCCTTCGGTTTTGACGTGGATTTCGAGGTAGAGAGTTATCTTCGCTATCAAGGTTCCAGCTTTGTTGAGCGCTTCGATGCCAACAGTTATCTCTACATCACCAAAGCCTTGGACTATTTTGATCCGGCCAACGCTTTCGGCGGAAATCTAGCCGCAGTTTTTGCCTCCACACAGGCAGCATTTCTGGTGATTTCCTTCAGTTCAGATTGGCGTTTCTCCCCGGAACGCTCGCGTGAAATCGTGCAAGCCCTGTACACCTGCAATCGGGACGTCAGCTACGCTGAGATCGAGACGGAACACGGCCACGATTCTTTCCTGATGCCCATCCCCCAGTATGTGGCCGTGCTAAGCGCCTATCTCGGGCGAGTCGCTGAAGAGGTGGGCGTATGACCCTGCGCAAGGATCTGGCGATCATCGCCGACTGGATTACGCCACAAAGCCGCATCCTTGATCTGGGTTGTGGCGAGGGCGAGCTGCTGGCTTATCTGCGCACTGAAAAAGGCGTACAGGGTTACGGGGTAGAAATTGAGGAAGCGCGGGTCGTGGCCGCCATACGCCGGGGCATACCGGTGATCCAGCAGGATCTCGATCGGGGCTTGCGTAATTTTGCCGATCACAGCGTCGATACGGTAGTCCTTTCCCTGACCCTGCAGGCCTCCACCTATCCGCGCGAACTCCTGTTGGAGATGCTGCGGGTCGGACGCGAAGTTATCGTCACCTTCCCCAACATGGGGCATTGGCGCGCGCGTTGGCAGCTGGGAGTGCTCGGCCGCATGCCCATGACAGACGTGTTGCCGCACACATGGTACGATACGCCCAATATTCATCTGTGTACCATTCGTGATTTTGAGTCTCTGTGCCGGGACAGCGGCATCGTGATTCATCAGCGGGTCGTACTGAATGACCGTCGTCGTGAAACCTGGCGTAATCGCCTGTTGCCCAATCTCTTCGGCGAGGTGGCTCTTTATCGTTGCGCCCTGAGGGCGCGCTAACCCGCAGCAGGAAAATGCCATGGCCCTAGAACTCATCAGCTTTCCCCTCTGCCCTTACGTGCAACGTTCCATCATCACCCTGCTCCACAAGCAGGTGGGCTTCACCCTTACCCATATTGATCTGGCGCACAAACCGGAATGGTTTCTGGCGCTGTCGCCCATGGGCAAGGTGCCCTGCCTGAAAATTGATGAACACACGGTGCTCTTTGAATCGCAGGTCATCAATGAATATCTGGACGAAACCATCGCCCCCGCGCTGCATCCCGCCGCCCCCCTGGAGCGGGCACAACACCGCGCCTGGATCGCCTTCGGCAGCGAAATACTGAACGACCAGCTTCAGATGATGATCGCCCAGGGGGAAGAACGTTTCGCCGCCTCCAGTCGCCAGCTTTTTGACAAGCTGGAGCGCTTGGACAAAATCATGGGGGACGGCCCCTTCTTTGCTAATGCGCATTTCAGTCTGGTAGACGCTGCCCTGGCGCCGCTGTTCATGCGCATGGAAATCCTCCATGCCCTGCGCCCATTGCCGCGCTGGGAATCCTTGGGCAAACTGCGACGCTGGACGGCATCACTCATGGAATTGCCAGAAGTCGCCGGATCGGTGACTGCCGATTTTCCAGATTGTTTACGCAACTATATCAGTGAGAAGGGCAGCCTGTTTTTGCGTTCGGCCTGAAGTATTGCAGCAGCATAGATTCGCCCAAAGTGTAAGGAGTTGACCGTATGAGCGAGCATCAAGAGAACGAGGAACAGAGCCAGGCTCTGGTGCCGACTACCCATTTCGGCTATCAGGAAGTGCCGGAAGCGGAGAAGGAACAACTCGTCAAAGGGGTTTTCAGCAGCGTCGCCAGCAAGTATGACTTGATGAATGACCTCATGTCCCTCGGCGTCCACCGCCTGTGGAAACGCTTCACCGTTGATCTCGCCCGTCCCCGACCAGGGCAGCGGGTGCTGGATCTGGCGGGCGGCACCGGCGATCTGGCGGCGGCAATCTATCCACGGGTTCGGCCGAATGGTTCCATCGTGGTTTCTGATATAAACGCGGAGATGCTCGCGGTCGGCGAGAGTCGGCTGGCCGATAAGGGCATCATCGCCGGTGTCGAGTTCGTAGAGGCCAACGCCGAGGCGCTCCCCTTCCCAGATCGGGAATTTGATATCGTGACCCTCGCTTTTGGCATCCGTAACATGACCCATCCAGAACGCGCCTTGAGCGAAATTTATCGGGTCCTGAAAACCGGCGGCCGGGCCCTGATCCTCGAATTTTCCCACCCCCGCTGGCCAGGATTGCAGAGTATTTACGATCTGTATTCTTTCAATCTCCTGCCCCGCATTGGCGAACTGATCGCCAAAGACCGGGAGAGCTATCAGTATCTGGTGGAATCCATTCGCCGCTTTCCCGATCAGGAAACCTTCAAGATGATGATGGAAGACGCCGGACTGGCGCGGGTAGAAGTCTTCAACCTCTCTGGTGGGATTGTCGCACTGCATCGCGGGTTCCGGATGGATTGATGAATGCTTTTCATCACCCAGCCTAAAAATTCCCTCTTGAGCCCACTGGCGCGGCAGGGCATGATGGCGGCAATTTTCGCAGAGGAGTAATGCCCATGACATCGGTCCACAGTCTCGGTTTTCCCCGTATCGGCCACAAGCGTGAGCTGAAAAAAGCGCTGGAAAGCTTCTGGTCCAAAGAAATTGACGAGAAGGAATTACAGTCACGCGCCGCTCAGCTACGTGATCGCCACTGGCGGATTCAGCAAACCTGTGGCATGGATCTGGTGCCTGTAGGCGACTTCAGCCTCTACGATCACATGCTCGACATGAGTTGTACGCTCGGCGCTGTTCCGCCGCGTTATGGCTTTTCCAGTGACCAGGTAGACCTCGGCACCTTCTTCGCCATGGCGCGCGGCTCCAGCACCCAGCCCGCCATGGAAATGACCAAATGGTTTGATACCAACTATCACTTTATCGTCCCGGAATTTCACGAGGGTATGGATTTTCACCTCGCCAGCGACCGCATTTTTACCCAGGTGAAAGAGGCCCAGGCACTGGGTCTGAAAGCCAAGCCCGTACTGGTCGGCCCCATCACTTACTTGTGGCTGGGCAAGGAAAAGGACCTCAACGCCGAAGCCCAGCACGAGGCACAGCATCATCATGATGACAGCGCCTGTCACGGCCACGGCGCGCCTGTTGGCGGCACCTGCTTTGATCGCCTGACCCTGCTGCCCAAAGTATTGCCGGTCTATGCCGAGATTCTCGCCCGTCTGGCGGATCTGGGTGTGGAGTGGGTACAGATGGATGAACCTGCTCTTGCCCTCGCCTTGCCCCAGGAGTGGGTCACGGCATTGGCGTCGGTTTACCAGACCCTAAGCCAGGGCAAAGCACCCAAGGTGCTGCTGGCGGCCTATTTTGATTCCGTTGCCGATCATGCCAAAAGCCTCAAGGCCCTGCCGGTAGCGGGTCTGCATCTCGATCTGCGCCGTGCTCCGCAGCAGTTGAATAACTTCCTCACTGACTACCCTGCCGACAAAGTGCTCTCCCTCGGTGTCGTCGATGGTCGTAACGTCTGGCGTGCTGACCTGATGCCACCCTGGCGCTTTTGCAGCCGGCCCATCAGCAGCTTGGCGATCGCCTCTGGGTGGCGCCTTCTTGCAGTCTGCTGCATACGCCCGTGGATCTGGAGCAGGAAACAGAGTTGGATGCCGAACTGAAGTCCTGGCTGGCTTTCTCCGTGCAGAAGCTGGACGAAGTGGCCATTATCGGTCGTGCCCTGGACAAGGGCGTGGAGTCCGTGGCGCAGGAACTGGCTACTGCCCGTGCCGCCGTCGCTTCCCGTCGTAGCTCGCCGCGCATCCACAATCCCGCGGTCGCCCAGCGCCTGGAGGATTTGGGTCAGGATGACGGTCAGCGTAGCAGTCCTTTCCCCGTCCGTGAAGCCGCACAGCGCGCACGTTTCAAGCTGCCCGCCTTCCCCACCACCAGTATTGGCAGCTTCCCGCAGACTCCGGAGATCCGTAAGGCCCGCTTGCAGAATCGCAAGGGTGAACTGAGCAACGCCGATTACCAAAAGGCGATGGAAGCAGAAATTGCGCTGGTGGTGAAGGAGCAGGAGCGCTTGGGCATTGACGTACCCGTGCATGGTGAGCCGGAACGCAACGACATGGTCGAGTACTTCGGCGAGCAATTATCCGGCTTTGCCTTTACCCGGCACGGCTGGGTGCAAAGCTATGGCTCGCGCTACGTGAAGCCGCCATTGATTTTCGGCGACGTGTCCCGCCCCACGCCGATGACGGTAGCTTGGAGTACGTACGCTCAGTCCCTGACCCCGCGCCCGATGAAAGGCATGTTGACCGGCCCGGTGACTATCCTGCAGTGGTCCTTTGTCCGCGACGATCAACCCCGTGAGCGTACCGCGCTGCAGATCGCCCTCGCCATCCGCGACGAGGTCAAAGATCTGATCGATGCCGGCATCGGTATCATCCAGATCGACGAACCCGCCTACCGTGAAGGTTTGCCCCTCAAGCGTAAGGACTGGGAACAGTATCTGAACTGGGCATCGCGCGCTTTCCGCATCTCGGCGCAAATCGCCCCGGATGACGTGCAAATCCATACACACATGTGCTATTCGGAGTTTAACGACATCCTGCCCGCCATCGCGGCCATGGATGCCGACGTCATCACCATCGAGACATCGCGTTCGCAGATGGAGTTGCTGGATGCTTTCGCCACCTTCAACTACCCCAACGAAATCGGACCTGGCGTGTATGACATCCATTCCCCACGCGTACCCAGCGTGGAAGAAATGGTCAGTCTAATGGAAAAGGCGGTCAAAGTGGTGCCCGCCGAGCGCCTGTGGATCAACCCCGACTGCGGCCTGAAAACCCGCAAATGGGCGGAAGTGACACCCGCTTTGGAGAACATGGTGGAAGCGGCCAAACAGGTACGTGCCCGTCACGCCTGAACCTGGTCATAAGCAGCACCATGGAGCCCCCCCTTTGGGGGCTTTTTTGTGACCACTTTCCAACATTATCAAATAGCTTGATAGTTGTTGAGACTTGTTGATAAAGTCCAGGGCGAGGTCGCGCATTCATCTGAATTTCATCCGATAACGAGGGAGTGATAGCCATGAATAACGACGTGATCGACGCCATGATCGACGGCTTCAAGGAATTCCGCCACAGCTATTATGAGGAACGACCGGACTTCTTCGACACCCTGGTGGAGAAGGGGCAGAGCCCGAAAGTCATGCTGATAGGCTGTTCCGATTCCCGGGTAACACCTACGTCCCTGTATGGTAGCGAGCCGGGGGACATCTTTGTGGTGCGCAATGTCGCCAATCTCATTCCTCCTGCCGAACAGGACGACCACCTCCATGGAACCAGCGCAGCGGTGGATTTTGCGGTCGGGTTCCTGCAGGTAGAGCACATCATCATCAACGGCCATTCTCATTGCGGCGGCATGAAAGCGCTCTTGAACGGCACTGAAGGCAAATATATCGGCCCCTGGGTCGCCATCGCCAAAGATGCACGCACCGACGTGATGCGCGAATATGCCGACGCCAGTCCGGAGGAGCAGTTAAGGGCAATTGAAAAAGCAAGCATTCTCGTTTCTCTGGAAAATCTCCTGACCTTCGACAGCGTGCGGCGGCGGGTCGTGCGGGGTGAGCTGCAGTTGCACGGCTGGTATTTTGATATGGAAGAAGGTGCCCTGCTGGCCTATAACGCCAGCACACAGCAGTTTGAACGG